>OGLM01000034.1_pt1 | contig 151768 bp, 159 predicted proteins | sample 1572531 | NCBI WGS metagenome assembly OGLM01 (sample SAMEA2581909, study PRJEB24529) | metagenome | biome: Human gut stool | place: China | collected 2011
ATGTAGAATTAAATTATTACAAATAATGGTGCGGTTGAAATTACAAAAAAGAAAAAAAACGCAATTTTTTGCGTTTTTTTATGCTTTTACAAGATGTTTTCTAAGACTTTTAAACTCTTGCAACTTGTCATTAAATTCTCTATTTAATCTATTAACTTGAATAGATGTTCTAAGTGAAGTAATATCAACATCAATTAATGATTCTTTAGAAAGTTTATATAAAATTAAATATAAATCTTCAATTGATAATTCAATATAAGGTCCACCAATAATATTTTTAATCTTCAAAAGTTCATTATAATCAATCATACCATCTGAATTAGCAGTAATTGAAATTTTTCTTCTTACACCATTGACTCTATATAATATAGAATATTTATTTGAGTCTTTATCTAATATATTATAGTATGAATTATTTTTAATTCTTTCTATTACTAATGAAGATGGTTTTAAATCATCATTAAAATATTCATCAATTTTTTTAGGATCTATAGAATTATTATTATATATTTTTTTAGCTACGCTAACTGGATCCTCATTTTGATTTTTTTCAATTTTATTTGGATCTATCATTTTTTTCAAACTATCATTATATTTATCTGCAAGTTGCATTACTGTAATATCATCCATTTTATCTCTTCCCCTTTCAAAAGACCATGATATTCTAACACAACAAATAAAAAAATGCAAATTAAATTGCATAAAATAGCAAAATATTTGCATTAAACACCTAATAAGAACAATTCTAGCGCTAAATACTTATCTTTTTTACCTGTTTTAATTTCTTCATCAAGCACAGCCAAATTATATAAATTATTAATTAATTGTTTTTCTGTATAACTTCTACTTTTTTCAAGTGCTAGTTTAATTCTATATGGATGTATTCCTAGTAGTTCTGCTATATCATTTCCACTATACCCCTTTTTATATAATCTTGCAGCTTGATACATTATTCTAAACTGATTTGCAAGCATAACTATTATTTTAATAGGTTCTTCATTTAGTTTTATCATTTCATTATATATAGTCATAGCTTTATCTTTATCTTTTGTAACTATACTATCTATTAATGTAAAAATATCAACATCTATGTTTTTTGATGTAAGTTTAGTTATATCATCATTAGTGATAGTTTTATCATTATCTTTATATATCTTAATTTTTTCTATTTCTTGACTTAGAATATCTAAATTTTTCCCAACTCTATCTTTTAAGTACTCTAAAGTAATATTATCTATTTTATAATCACCAAACATTTTTTTTAGTGTATTATTATCAAATGTGTTAAAATCTTTTACAATAGCAGTTTTTTTTATCTGTTTAGTTATTTTTTTTCTTTCATCCAATTTTTCATTATTTACTATAAATATTAATAAACAATCAGGATTTGGATTATCTATATATTTATAAAATGAATCACTATCTATTTCTTGTTTAACTGATGTAAACATATAACTATTATTAACAATTATCATTTTTTTGTTTCCAAACATACTTAATGTATTTGCATCTTCTAATATATTATTAATTCCATCATCTAAATCATAAGTGATTATATTAAAATCCTCTATTTTATTTTTATTTTTTAATTCTTCTATATAATTATTAATTAAATATTTTTCTAAGCCATATAATACATATATCATTTCATTACCTCTTTATAATTCATTAATATTATAACATATATAATTAATACTGTGTATTTAATAAATAAAAAATATATAAAAAGTGAAGCATTTACTTCACTTTTGGTAATTCAAAATAAAATGTTGTTCCGTTTCCTTTTATAGATTCAACACCATAATTACAATTATGGTTTATTAAAATATTTTTAACTATTGATAAACCTACTCCACTTCCAACTTGTTCTCTAGAATGAGTTTTATCAATTTTATAATACTTATCCCAAATATTTTCAAGTTCTTCTTTATCAATTCCTTTTCCGGTATCTTTTACTTCTATTCTTACTGTATTTTCAAGTTCAAGTGCACTTATTATTATTTTTTTATCATCACCAGTATAATTTATTGCATTATTTATAAGATTATACATAACTTGTTCTATTCTTTTTCGATCGGCAGATACTATTATGTTTTTATTTATCGAAACTTTAAATTTATATTTTTTATTTTCAGACATTATATCATATCTTTTAATAATATTTTTTACAAACTTTTCTAAATCAAATTGTTCGATTGTAAGTTTTTGTGTTCCGGATTGTATTTTAGATAGTTCTAATATATCATTTACTAATACATTTAACCTATCTGTTTCTTCAATTATTATATTTAAATCCTTAGTCCTTTTTGTATCATCTTTATATGTAACATCTCTAACCATTTCAGCATATGCTTTTATCATAGTAAGAGGTGTTTTTAAATCATGACTTACATTTGCAAGTAATTCTCTTCTTAAATTTTCTGTTTTAGAAAGCTCATCCTTGGTATACTCTAAGGTTTCGGCAAGTTCGCTTAATTCAAGTATTGGTTGATCAATATCAAATTTAACATCAAAATTTCCTTTAGAAAGTTTCTTAGCTTCTCTATTTATTTTTATAACTCCACTAGAAATTTTTCTTGAAACAAAATAAGATACTATTAGTGAAAGTATAATCACAAGCATTGTAACATATATAAATTGATTTTTTAAAACTGTTATAGTTGTATCGATTGGTTCTAAGGATGCACTTACAAAGGCATAATTACTGTCATCTAATTTTATACCATATATTATAGTTTTATTTTTAAATCTAGGATTTATTAAAGTATATACCTTTTTGGATAGATTACTATTTATAAAATCTTTTTTATAATATGAGTTTTCAATACTTGTTTCTGCTCCCATACAACCTTTATTATATATAACTGATAAGTACTTTGTCATATTGTTATTAACTACTTCAATACAGATTTCATCTTCTAAAGATATATCATCTAATAAATCTTCATAATTTGAATCATGAAAACTATTTAATACTTTTTTAACAGAATTTTCTAATTTATTTAATCTAAATTCTCTGTAATAAGTTTTTAAAAAAATAATTTGAAATAGCCATAAAAATAATAAAATTGATGCAGAAAATATAATAAGATACATCCATATTTTTGTTCTTAAATTACTTTTTTTCTTCATTATATTTATATCCTACTCCTCTTACTGTAACTATTAAATTTCTATATTTTCCTAAGTTATTTCTAAGCATTTTTATATGAGTATCTACGGTTCTATCATCTCCAAAAAAATTATAACCCCAAACTTTTGTAAGTAATTGTTCCCTTGAAAGTGCAATACCCTTATTTTCTATAAAATAATTTAAAAGCTCATATTCTTTAGGTGTTAATTTAACTTCTTTATTATCTATAGTAACAACACGACCTAATGTATCTATTTTTAAATCTTCATATATATATGAATCTTCTATATTTTTTGAACGTTTTAAAACAGCTTTTATTCTTGCCATCAACTCTTTAGGACTAAAAGGTTTAGTTACATAATCATCAATCCCAAGTTCAAAGCCAGTTAATTTATCAAATTCTTCACTACGTGCTGATAAAACAATAGTTGGTATATTTTTAATTTTTTTAATTTCTTTAAATGCACTTAATCCATCTAGTTTAGGCATCATCACATCAAGAACTATTAAATCAATATTATCATGTTTTATCTTTTCTATTGCATCAATTCCATTTTCTGCTTCAACAACTTCATAATTTTCAAGTATGCAATATTCTTTTATAACTTTCCTTATTAATATTTCATCATCAACTATAAGTATTTTCACAAACATCACTTCCAATATACATATATTATACAACTATTATGAATTTTTAGTGAAAAAAAAGAAATAAGCTATTTTATTTCTTCTAATTTAACACTTACTAATTTACTAACTCCAGACTCTTGCATTGTAATACCATATAATAAATCAACATATTCCATAGTTTTTTTCTTATGTGTAATTAATATAAATTGTGTTTTATTTTTAAGTCCATTTATATATTGTCCAAAGCTATCTACATTAACTTCATCTAAAGCAGCTTCTACTTCATCTAATATACAAAAAGGAACTGGTCTTGATTTAAGTATCGCAAATAATAAACTTATTGCAGTAAATGTTTTTTCTCCTCCTGATAAAAGGGAAATACTTGTTAATTTTTTACCTGGTGGAGATGCAACTATCTCTATTCCTGTTTCTAGTAAATCAGATTCATCTGTTAATTTTAATTCAGCAGTACCACCTTTAAATAATTCTTTAAATGTTTCAGTGAAATTTTTATTTATTATATTAAATGTATTAATAAATTCATTTTTCATGACAGAATCCATTTCTTTTATTATTTCAAGTAGTGTATTTTCAGCTTTAACTAAATCTTCTCTTTGACTGATTAAAAATTCATATCTTGTACTTACTTTTTCATATTCACTAGGAGCCGCCAAATTAACTTCTCCTAAATCTTTTAATTTTTTCTTTAAGGTTCCAACCTTACTTCTAGCACTTTCTGAATCTAATTCTAATTTATATAAAGAAGTAGCTTTTTCATATGTCATATTATAAGTTTCATTTAATAAATTTAATAAATTATCTAATTTTACATCCATTCTATTTACTTCAATTTCCGCTTCTTTTAATTCATTACTTTTTTGATTATAAATAGAATTTTCTCTTTTTAATAAATGTTCATATTGTTGTACTTGATCATTTAAATCTTCTTTTTTATTGCTCAAAATATTTAATTCATTTTCAATATCACTTTTTTTATTCAAAGTATTATAATATGAATTTAAAATTTCTTCTTCTTCTTTATCTAATGAGTTATTTAATAGATTGTTTGTTCCTTTTATTTCAAGATTAACAGAATCTTTTCTTAATAATAAATCACTATTTTTATTTTTTTTATCTGATATTTTACTTTCAATATTTATTTTTTCTTTATTAATTAAATATATTTTTTCTTCTGATATTTTAATTTTTTCATCAATATTGTTTATTTCAACTTCAAAATCTTTTATTTCATTTTCTAGTTTTTCTTCATTTTTTATTGCTTGTTCGTATTCATATTTAATTGAAATAATATTGTTTTGTCTTGAATCATTTCCACCTGTTATTGCTCCACCAACGTGTAGTAACTCTCCATCTAGTGTAACAATTTTATATTTATGATTGATTTTTTTAGAAAGTTCATTTGCGCTATCTAGATTATTACATACAATAACGTTTCCAAATTGGTTTTCAATTATATTTTTATATTTTAAATCATATTTTATTAATTTATCTGCTGTTGATATAACTTTTTCTCCATCTATCAATAATTTAGTTTCAGAGTCTATTGTTCTTGATTTAATTATGTTTAAAGGAAAAAATGTAGCTCTACCGATATTATTATTTTTTAAATAATTGATAGCTTCTTTTATACTGTTTTCATTATCAGCTACGATTGTACTTGAAGCTGAACCTAAACTAACAGATATAGCTTTTTTATATTTATCATTGGTATCAATTAAATTACCTATTACATTATGAATTCCTTTTAATTTTGGATTAGAAAGTATATTTCTTACTGAATAAGGTAATGTACCATTATTTTCTATGTTTTGTTTTAAAGTTTCTATTTTATTTTGATTATAATTATTTTCTTTTAATTTATTTGTTAAAAGTATTTGGATATTATTTTTTTGTTCTTTTATTTGTTTTAATATATTTTCTTCTTCCATTAATTTTGAATTACATTGACCTAATTCTTCATTAAATAGTTTTATTTCGTTGTTTACACTGTTTATTTCAGTATCTATTTTAAGTAAATTTTCTTTTAATTCTAAAATGTTATTATGAAGTTTAATATCATCTACTTGATATTTTTTTCTTTCTAATATTATCTGTTTTCGCCCATTTATTTTTTCTACTTCAGCAGTTACATTTAATAATTCATTTTGTTTTTCTTTTATTTTATTTTCAAGTTTTGTTATTTCAACTCTATTTTGTTCAATAGTAACGTCATTGCCTCTATTTTTATTAGAAAGTTCTATAAGTTCATTATTTAGTTTCTCAACTATTTCTTTTTTATCTTGATATTTATAATTAATATTAGTTATATCATTAGCTACTAAAGCAATTTCTATATTAGAAAGTTCATCTTTTAACATTCCATACTCTATAGCTTTTTCTTTTTGCTCTTTTAAAGGTTCTACTTGTATTTCAAGTTCACTTATTATGTCATTTACTCGTTGCATATTAGAATGTGTTTTTTCTAATTTTCTTAATGATTCTTCTTTTCTTCTTTTATATTTTAAAACACCTGCCGCCTCTTCAAAAACAACTCTTCTTTCATTTGGTTTACTTGCTATAATTTCTTCTATTTTTCCTTGCGAAATTATATTAAAGCTTTCTTTAGCTATACCACTATCAAGTAATATATTTACAACGTCTTTTAATCTACATTTTTCATTGTTTAAATAATACTCATTTGTTCCATCTTTATAAACTCTTCTCTTAATTGAAACTTCAGTGTATGGTAAAGATAAATATGAATCGCTATTATCAAATATCAACGTAACTGATGCAACATTACTTGAATTTCTTGATTTACTCCCAGAAAATATTACATCTGTCATATTTCCATCCCCACGAAGAGATTTAACTGATTGTTCACCAAGTACCCAACGAACAGCATCTACTACATTACTTTTTCCGCTTCCATTTGGACCTACTATTCCTATTATTCCATTGTTAAGTTCTATTGTAGTTTTATCTGCAAACGATTTAAATCCTTGCGCAACTATTTTTTTCAAATACATATTAACACATCCTATAAACATAATAATTATACTATAAACAAATAAAAAAACCAATAAAATTGGTTTTTATTTGTTATTTTTTTCGTAGTGTAATAACTGGTCTAACATTTAATAGAACAGTAGATGAATCCTTACTAATTCCTCCAGTACTATCTACTTGAAGTATTTTGTTTGAAGAACTATCTCCATTTATTAAAGCCCATTTACCTACAGTTTCAGAATACAAGAAAGTATAATCTAGTCCCTTTTCAGTAAAATAAGATTTAACTTCTTCAAATTCATTTTGAGTTAATAGTCTTATTTTAGAAGTTACATATTTGCTTTTGCAATCCAATCCTTCAGTATTAAGTGCACCAGGATTTCCTCCACTTCCTGTTTTATCATCGCATATAGTTTTATCTTCTGTTAAAATTTCATCTTCATCTACACCTTTATCTAATAATGATTCATAGAAATTCCCATTTAAATATTTATTAATATTTGATGTAGACCATTGATAAGGAGCTACTCCATTTTCTATATGGCTTCTATTTGAAATCTCATTTCCATCCAATAATAATGTTATAGATGATTCGTTGTTTTTTATAACATGCCATTTATAATCAGCAAGTTTAATTTCATCACCTACATTATACATATTGTCTTTACAAAATGAGCCATTACAATTATCTTGAATAGTATCTTTTATATATAATGCACCGATCGCCGTGCTGTTGGTATTATAAGTAGCAACCATATCAATTCCTAAATTTTCCTTGTTTGTAAGTTTTGAATATATTGGAACTTTCAAAACAAATATTCCATTATTTTTTTCATTTGAAGTATAATTTAAAACATCATTTGAAAAGTATATATTTCCTATTGTATATATATTTTCAAGTTTAAATGTATAATCATCATATGTAATTATATTCTCGTCTTTATTAACTTCAAATTTTTTTTCAGTAGAATCATTCATTGTAAAATTTAAACAATAATCTCCACATTGTTCTATTCTACTAACATTTCTATTATTTATATCAGTATACATTTTGTCAACTATAATTGATTTTTTATTAATTATCTCTGTTTTAACATTTGAGGTTTGAAATAAATCTTTAAGTAAAATTATTATCTCAAACATTACAATAACAACAACCATAGTTAAGGATAGTGAAACTAATAACTCAACTACAGTAAATCCATTTTTTTTCATTCTATCCCCCTCCTATTCTGATACTATCGAAATTTTAGCATAACCATTACCCTGTTTAGTACACCTTTCTGTTGGCTGTTCAGATGAACAAGTAGTGGAAATGGTCTTAGTACTTTCTTCTTGTGATTCATCGCAATCATAACAATACATTGCTTTATATGTAAGGAGTGAATTACCTATATATGAAGAATTATTAGTACCTGATGCTATTAAAACAGAATTTAACGAATTATTTAAAGTGTTTAGCAATCCTTTTTGAGTAGCTATATGAGTTGATTTATTATTATACCCTTCACTATCACTTCCAACATATAAATATAAACTATCATTTGCTTGTAAAAATGTAGTTCCAAATGAATAATAACCATATGCATCAGTTTTAGAACTATCTTGTGCTCCCCACACCTCTAATTTATAATATCCATCGATTGGTGCTACAAAAGTTTGTACATCTCCAGTATAATCAAATTCATATATTTTATTTAAAACATCAATTCTAAGGGTAGCATAAGTGCCATCTTTAAAAGCTACAACAATTCTATGATAACTTCCGCTATAATTGTTATTTATATATTTTATAAATTTTATCATTCCATCATCAAGTTGCGATAAATTGGAGGCAACAGCAGATGTAACATCCTCACTTAACAATAATAATTGTTTTATTTCTAATTTTTCATATAATAATTTACACATTTTCACATCATTATAAGTTTGTATATTACATTCTGTAATATCTAAATATTTATTTTGACTATTAGAAAGTAAATCAACAATATTGTTTTTAGCATCACTTTCTATAAAACTCTTAATTTCATTTGCTTTATATATTGATTCTACAGGATTATATTTTAGTGTTTGGTAAAAACTATTATAAACACTTCTAAACTGAGCATACATAAATATTAGAATACTAAACACTATTGTAGACACTATTAAAACTTCAGTAATCATAAATCCTTTATTATTTTTTTGCATAAAACAGGCCCCTTTATCTTGATATTATCATATTTCTATTATATAATATTTTTAGAATAAAGGCTAGTCCTTTAAGAGTAAAAAGGAGAGAAAACATTGTGATTAAAGTATTTGATTTTGAAAAAATGCCGGTTGTTGAAATCGTTAATGATATATTAGTAGATGCTTCAAAAAGAGGTGCGAGTGATATTCACTTTGACCCACTTTCTGAATATATGAAAATAAGAATAAGAATTGATGGAGCATTAATGGATTATGCAACTATACCAAATAGTATAAAGAAAAATCTTATAACTCGTATAAAAATAATAAGTGGAATGAACATAACAGAATCACGTCTACCACAAGATGGTGCGATAAAAACCACACTTCAAGACTTAAATTTAGACCTTCGTGTTTCTTCAATACCAACAAATGAAGGTGAAAAAATAGTTATACGTATTTTGGACTATTCAAAAAGTTTAGCAGGGCTTGAATCACTTGGTTTTAGTGAAGAAAATCTAAAAAAAGTTTTAAAAATGATTGAAGTTCCTAACGGTATAATATTGGTAACGGGTGCGACTGGTACCGGTAAATCTACTACTGTCTATTCAATAATACAAAAATTAAACCGTGAAGATACAAATATAATAACTGTAGAAGATCCAATCGAAATGGATATAGAAGGCGTTAACCAAATACAAACAAATAGTGAAATTGGTTTAACATTTGCGACTGCACTTCGTTCAATATTACGTCAAGACCCAAATATAATAATGGTTGGAGAAATTCGTGATACTGAAACTGCTAAAATAGCTGTCAGAGCTTCTATTACAGGACATTTAGTTTTATCAACACTACATACTAACAACTCACTAAATACAATCGAACGTTTACTAGATATGGAAGTTGAAAGATACCTTCTTGCTAGTTCATTAACAGGAATTATATCACAGAAATTGGCGCGTAAGCTTTGTAAGGAATGTGCTGAAAAAAGACCTACTAATGAATATGAGAAAAAGTTATTAAAAAAAGTGTTAGGTCGTGATATAGATTATGTATATACAACTGTCGGATGTGAAAAATGCGGAAATGGATATCATGGAAGAATTGCTATACATGAAGTATTAATGATTAACCAAGAAATTAAGGATGCATTAAGTGCAAATATTTCAAGAGAAAAATTAAGGGAATTGGTTTATAAATCAGATGTCATTACTCTACTTCAAGATGGACTTGAAAAGGTTGTAGATGGTGAAACAACAATTGAAGAAATATTAAAATTAATTGAACTTGATAATGATGAAAGATATGAAAGTACATCAGAATATGATTTAAAAACAGCAATAGATTTTACTAATATATCTCATAAAGATAAAGAAAATATTAATTAAAAATAAGCATGATAATCATGCTTATTTTATTATTGTAAAAAAATCTAGTATTTGATTTATATCAACTTTTGAAAACAATATAAGTATTGCACCAACTCCTAAAAATGGTCCAAATGGTAATATATGTTCTTTTTTTCTTAAACAAATTAGAAGTGCAAAAGGAAGTCCTACTATTGCGCCAACAAAAATGGATATAAGGGCAAGAGGCCATCCTAAAACTAAACCATGAATTGCTAAAAGCTTTATATCTCCTCCACCCATCGATTCTTTTTTAAATAAAAAATCTCCAAGTTTTTTAAGTAAAAACATAATAAATGAAGCAATAATTGCACTCATAATTCTATATAATAATATCTTATAACCATATATAAAGAATATTTCAATAACTAAAACTATTGCAAAAAATATTAGAACTTCATCTGAAATAATCATGAAATTATAATCACTAATAGTTATTATTAGAATTAGTGATATAAATGTTAAAGCAATTAGTAATTCGTAACTAAACCCAAATATTAAGAAAGCTAACATAAATAAAAGTCCAGAAACAGTTTCAAATATTGGATAAAACCATGAAATTTTTTGTTTACATTTACTACATTTTCCTCCTAAAAATAAAAATGAAAATATAGGAACAAGTTCCCATGGCATTAATTTATGATTGCAATTAGTGCAATGAGAACTTGGATATAATAATGATTCTCCCTTTGGTAACCTATAGCCTACTACATTATAAAATGAACCTAACACAGTTCCAAAAAGGAAAAAGCAAAAAGCATAATAAATCGTCATCATGTCAACTCCTTAAATTTGTTGTATTGTTTCATATAAACTAAACATTGGAATTACTATTGATAAAACAATTACACCAACTATTGCAGTTAAGAAAACAAGTAATATTGGTTCCATTAATGTTTTAATTTTAGTAACCATATCTTTATGTAAGTCTTGATAATATGCAGAAACTTTCTGCATCATTTCTGCTAATTGACCAGTACTTTCACCAGTCACCAACATCTCATATGCTGGAATTGGGAAAGCCCAATGATCTTTGAATGCCAAAGATATTTTTTCACCCTTAGCAAGATTTGCAACCGTATCAACTATTATCATTTTATATATTTCATTATTAGTTATTTTATTTAATATTTCCATACTATCAGTAATATAAACATTATGAAATAATAAAGATGAAAAAGTTTTTGTAAGCATTGTAACTTCATTATATATTATTACATTTCCAATAACAGGTAAATGCATTAAGAACCATTGCATTATAGTTCTAAATGGAGTTACTTTTTTATATAAAATAATTATTAATATAATAAATAAAACAATGCCAAGTACAATAAATAATATATTTGCTTTAATAAAATCACTGACTGCTATTACAAATCTAGTAAACGCAGGGATTTTAGATGCATCCATTGACTCATACATTTTAACAAATTGTGGCACAACAAATATTAATATAAAAGTAATTACTACTATTGAAATAAAAAATACAATAGATGGATACATCATAGCATTTACCATTTGTTTTTTAGTTTGGTTTGCTTCAGTATAATATTCAGCCATATCATCAAGTGATTCAGTTAATTCACCAGTTAATTCTGAAGCTTTAACCATATTTACCAATAATTTTGGAAATGTATTTCCTTGTTTTGCCATAGCGCTACTAAAACTTTCACCAGTTGATAAATCATATATCATTGTTCTAAATATATTTTTATATTTTTTTTGCTTATATTGTCTAGAAAGTATTTTTAATGCTTCAACTAAAGTAATACCTGCTTTTAAATAAGTAGATAATTGAGTTAAAAAGAATACTAAGTCTTTTGTTTTAAATTTTGGATTACCAGCTTCTCTATATAAATTCTGAATAAGCCAGTTAGTTTTTATACTATATACTTCATAACCTTCACTAAGTAAAAATGAATGAACTTCTACTTTTGAATATGCAGCAAATCGTTCTTTAACTATTTTTCCTTCAGGATTTTTAGCTTCATATACATACACTATTTTATTTGCACTTTTTTCAGCGTCTTTTCCATCAAATTCAAGCATTAGAGCTTGTCTATTTATATCTCTTTTGTTTCTTGCATTCTTAACAAATGATATATTATAAAATGCATTTTTAATCTTTTTACCAATAAGAGAAGGTATTGTAGGAAGCATTTTAAAGAAAGCAGCAAGTTTTTGACTAGAAGTCATTTGATTTCTTTGTTTCTTTAATTCTTCTTTTGCTTGTCTAACTTTTTCTTTTTCTAATTTTCTTTCTTCTTGTTCTTCAAGTTTTTTTCTAAGTTTTTCTTCTCTTAACTTTTCTTTTTCTAATTCTTTTGCAGATTGTTTCTCTAATTTTTCTTTTTTTATTTTTTCTTTTTCTTCTTGTTTTTTTATTTTTTGTAAATACTTATCATCATTTTGTTTTAATAATTTTCTTTGTTCACGTAATTCTTCTTTTCTTAATTTTTTTTCTTCTCTAGCTTTTTCTCTTTTAGCAATTAGTTCATTCTTTTTTTGAATTCTTTCTTGTTGTTTTAAAAGTTTTTCTGCCTGTAATTTTTCTTTTTTCTCTTTTCTTAACAATTTTCTTTGTTCATATAATTCTTCTTTTTTTAATCTTTTTTCTTCTCTTGCTTTTTCTTTTTTAGCAATTAATTCATTTTTTCTTTGAATTTTTTCTTGTTTTCTTAAATCTTTTTCAGCATTATCAACATTACGTTTTTTATTTTTTAATAACTTTTTATATAAATAAATAAAAGGTGTTGTAATTAAATATAAAACATATAAAATTCCTTTTAATGAATACATAATAAATTTAAATATATTATAAAATACAAAAAGTAAGCCTAGAAATGGATACTTTATAAAGTTTAATATATTAGACAAAATACTATTACTTTTATTCGCCATATATTCATACACTCCCATTTCTACTCTAACATTATTATTATAGCATAAAAATATATTTTGTAAAATATTTTTGTAAATAACTTAAAAAAAATAATAAATATTTAATTTATTAATATTTATTACTTATAATTAATCTTTTTTTCCTTTTTTATTCATTATATAACTAAATAGTTTTCTAAGTTCTGTTTTTGCTTGTGCATCCATTTTTATAAAGTTTAAACGTATTTGATATCCACTATCAAACGATAATAATATAGCACCTGATGTTGCTTTAAAAAGAACTGCTCCAGTTGAAATTGAATCATAAGGAATTATATGTATTTTTTTGCTTTTACTTATTGGATTACAATCAAAAAGTACCATTCTATCATTAGTAAAAACTCCTCTATCACTTAATGTTTTATATGCTTTATATATTATTTCTCCCTCATCAACATAATCTGTTACATATTTAGGTAAACTAGTCTTATCTATTTCTTTACTAAAATTAAAGTATTTTGTTAATTCTTTATATTTAACATATGCCATTTTCTTCACATCCTATTATAAGTATAACATAAAAAAAGGAAAATTTCTTTCCTTTTGTTTTATTTTTTTACACTTGATATTAACTGTACATATCTATTACCATTAACATCAAACTTTATTTCATATGTTTCTACATATGAACCGCAGAAAATCTTATCTCCCAGAATCATATATTCTAATGTAATATATTTAACATTTGAAATATCTGTATGTTTAATATTACTATATAATGGCATCTCTACTACTTTTCCATCATATTTAATAGTAACATTATGAATTTGTGGGAATATAAGTGCTACTTTAGTGTTGTTCTTTTTTGAAATACTTGCATTTGGTTTCATAACTTTCTCATGTTTAACACATACACCAGCTATTTTTTTAACACATGCACCATTAGTTTCGTATTGACCAAATGTAATGTTAAATTTACTTGATTTTTGATAATCTTGCATTTCTTTTAACTCTTTTAATTGTTTTAAATAATCATTATAAAGTTTTGTAACATTTTCTTTTGTTGTAGCTGAATTTATTTTTGTTGTTGCTTCAGCTAATACTTTTGTTCCCTCATCAAAATAATTTCCAGATAAATTGTCATCTCTATATTTCTTTAAGTTTGCAATAGCTTCTGTTTTGGCTTTTTCTAATTCCTCTTGTGTTAGTTCTTTATCTGTTTTTACTTTATCTAATTCTTGTTTAGTATCTTCTTTTATTTTGTTTATTTCCTCTATAGTAGTTGCATTATCTATTTTTTCTTTTGCATCATCTATTATTTTATTTATTTCTTTTTGTTCATTTTCTCTATAGTTTTCTTTATCTAAGTAATTTTCTAATTCCTTTTTTGCTTCTTCTTTCGCTTTTTCTAATTCTTCTACTTTTGTTAATTCTTCATTTGTTTTTACATTATCTAATTCTTGTTTAGTATCTTCTTTTATTTTGTTTATTTCTTCTATAGTAGTTGCATTATCTATTTTTTCTTTTGCATCATCTATTATTTTATCTATTTCTTTTTGTTCATTTTCTCTATAGTTTTCTTTATCTAAATAATTTTCTAGTTCTTTAATTGCATTTTTCTTTACTGTATCTAAATCAATGCCAACTGGAGCAAAAGGTTCTAAAACATTACTATTTTCTTCTTTTTTTACATTGTTAATGGTATTTACCTTATTTGAAACATTTACTCTTCTTAAGTTATTATTAACAGTTTGATTTTCTACTTTCTCTTCTGTTTTAATTTCTGTATTTTTATTTTCTTCTACATTTTTCTTATCATTTGTTGTAATATTGTTATCCATTTTTTCTTCTGTTTCACTAGCTGGGTTAGCAAATGTAAACATGAATAGTGCTGCAAACAAGAAAACAGCAATTCCAATTATTTTCTTTTTCATAATATCTCTCCTCTTCTAATAAAAAAGCATTTATACAATAGTATAAATGCAACTGACTACCATAGTACAACATACTGTACTTTAGGTTCTTGAGTTTTGCGTCATTACCTTTCAATAACTTTGCCTATGATAATTCTATAAGATTTTAATTTAAATGTCAATCATTTAACAATTTTTAATTTATTTAGTGGCCATAATCTTATCCATGCTTTACCAATTATATCTTCTTTTTTTATAAGTCCGAAATTTCTTCCATCCATAGAATTGTTTCTATTATCTCCTAACACTAGATAATATCCTTCTGGAATAACATCATATCCAAGTTCTTTTATATCAAAATCATCTGTTGTTGTATCTATAAACTCTTCTTTTACAGGGTCCCCATTTACATACATTACATTATTATTATATGCAATATGTTCATTTGGAAGTCCTACAATTCTCTTAATTAATAATTTTTCGTCATACTTAAGAACAACTACTTCATTTCTTTTAATTTCTCTAAATTTATATATTATTTTATTAACTATTAAAACATCGCCCTCTTTTAAAGTAGGACTCATAGAGGGTCCAATAACTTGTTGAAATGATACAATGTATATAACTATTATAAGTATAATTAAAATCATTATAATATATTTCAATGAATCTTTTAAAAATTCTTTAATATCACGAAAATCCATGACGATCACCTATAGTTAAGTATAGCATAACTTTTAAATATTTAAAAGTTAAAACCGTCAAAATATATTTTGTAAAGTTTTAAGCCATAGTTCATATAATATTTTAGGGGGGTTATAAATGAACTACTATTTTCCATATGGAATGACAGGCTATCCATATTTTAGTGTACCACGTACAAGTACAGGATTATTTAGTAGGATATTTAGAAATGGTATAAACTGGAGTAGTATTTTAAATGGTACTCAACGAACATTAAATATTATTAATCAAACAATTCCTACTATAAAACAAATAACTCCTGTTGTAAGAAATGCGAAAACAATGTTTAAGGTTATGAACGAGTTTAAAAAAACAGATACTGCAAGCAGTAATACAGTATCTACTAATAATGAAAGCACAAACAGTAAAAACATAGAAAATATAAATACAGTAAATACAAATAATGTAGATAATGTTGGGCCTACATTCTTTGCTTAAAAAAACTATTTTTTATAGTTCTTTTTTTATTATATTTAATATTTGAAGTTGTCTTTGTAATTTGTTTTCATCGTATTTATTAATATTTTTTTCGATATTATTTTTTAACTCATTTAAATATTTTATATAAGTTTCATCCTTTTTAAAACTTAATGTTGGACCTAGTAACAATTCATTTTCAGTATATTTTTTTAAACCTTTTTTAAATTTAATTATAATATAGTATTTATCTTCAAATATAATTTCTTCATCTATTATAAAGTAACCTAACTTGCATATATTTTTTCTAAGTTCATATATATTTTTATTAGATTGGCAAATTAAATTATCAATATTTTTTTTATTTATTATCTTAATTATATTTTTTGTACCCATGCCACTTATTATAACTGTACTGTCAGATAAAATATTAATATTTTCAAGTCCATTATTTAAAATAACTTTTACATTTGAATTATTTTTTTCAATATTTTTTTTAGCTTTTAATACACATTCTTCACTTATATCTATTGCAATACAATTTTTATTAAAATTATTTGACAAATATATATCTAATAATGCATGATCACATCCTACATCATATACATTTTTTGTATCTACTAAGTTTGCAATTGTTTTTAATCTTTTAGATAACATTAGTCACCCATATAGTCTTTTAGTTTTCTAGATCTTGATGGATGTCTAAGTTTTCTTAATGCTTTAGCTTCAATTTGTCTTATACGTTCTCTTGTTACACCAAACATTTGGCCAACTTCTTCAAGAGTTCTTGATTTTCCATCTTCAAGTCCAAATCTTAATCTTATTACTTTTTCTTCTCTTTCAGTAAGAGTTAATAAAACATCAGCTATTTCATCTTTTAACATTTCATTTGTTGCATATTCTTCTGGGCTCATATTTCTTTCATCTTTTATAAAATCACCTAAATGTGAATCATCTTCTTCACCTATTGGTGTTTCTAAGCTTACAGGTTCTTGACTAATTTTATATATTTCACGTATTTTATCTATTGAAACATTCATTTTTTTAGCTAATTCTTGTTCTGTTGGTTCACGATTAAGTTCCAAAGTTAATTGTCTTTGAATACGAGCAAGTTTATTAATAGTTTCTACCATGTGAACTGGAACTCTTATTGTTCTTGCTTGATCTGCTATTGCTCTTGTTATAGCTTGTCTTATCCACCAAGTAGCATATGTAGAAAATTTATATCCTTTTGTAACATCAAATTTGTCTACTGCTTTCATTAATCCTATATTACCTTCTTGAATTAAATCAAGAAATAACATTCCACGTCCAACATATCTTTTAGCTATACTAACAACTAAACGTAAATTTGCTTCTGCAAGAATTGTTTTAGCTTGTTCATCACCTTCAAGTATTCTATCAGCTAAATCTAATTCTTCTTGCATTGTTAAAAGTTTTATTTGACCTATTTCTTTTAAATACATTCTAACTGGGTCATTAATTGTTAAATCTTTTGTTAAAATTTCATCATCTAATAATAATTTGTCTCCATCATCTTCATTTGTTCCATCTTCGTTTGCATCTTCTGATACTATAGCTATATTATTTTCACTAAAGACATTATATAAATCATCTAAGCTATCTGCATCTAAATCAAGACCTTTTAAACTAGAAGCTAATTCTTCATAAGTTAAAAAACCTTTTTCTTTACCTTTTTTTACTAATTCTTGTTTTCTTTCTTCATAACCTTTTATTTCATTTATCATAATATTTCTCCTTAATCTTGTTTTTTTAAATCTATAATTCTTTGTAATAATTTTGCTTTTTCTATAGGTGATAATTCATTATGTATTTTTTCACCTAAATTATTGCATTCTTTTTTTAAATTGAATTCATTAATTACATTTATGTAATCATCTATTTCATCTTGCGTAAATTCTTCTTTTAAACCTAATCTATTAATTTCACCTAACACGTTAAGTAATTTTTCATTTTCACTTGACAAATGTGTAATGAAATCCGCTTCATTTATTCCATCAATTGAACAATTTTTTTTATAATAATAACTAATTTCATAAGCAAGTTTTCTATATTTTTCTGTTGGTATATAAGTAACCTTTCTATCATATGCTTTAATTACACTAGGGCTTTTTAACATATAATATATTAAGTACATTTGTGCTTTTTCGTATTTAGTATATTTTTTCTTTTCTTTTTTTTCTACATTTTGTATGTTTTTTTCAACTGGTTTTATTTTACTTTTTAATAAATCTATATCTATACCTGATTCATTACTTATTTTTTGTAGTGTTAATTCTTTTAATATATCATCATCAATTTTATTTAACTCCTCAATAACACTATTAATATAATTAGCTTTTTCTATATTGTTATTAAAGTTTTTGCCTTTTTTTAAGTACATTAATTTAAAATCCATTACATTAATTGGATTATTTAATTTATATTCAAATCCTTCTTTTCCATATTTTTTTATATAATCATCTGGATCTAAATCTTCTTCCAATCTAATTATTTTAGGAATTATTCCCATACTGTTTAGTTCTGTTGAACATGAAAATGTAGCTTTTGCTCCTGCATCGTCACCATCAAAACATAAAATTATATTTTTTGCCATTCTTTTTATCAAATTAGCTTGAGTTTTTGTAACAGAAGTTCCCATAGTAGCAACTACATTTTTAATTCCAACAGAATACAATCTAATAACATCCATGAAACCTTCAACTATTATTATTTGATCTTTTTTTCTAGATTCATCTTTTGCTCTGTGATAATTATATAAAAGTTCTCCTTTTTTAAATATTTCTGTTTCCATTGTATTTATATATTTGGAATCTTTTTCACCATTATATATTCTACCACTATATCCAACTATATTACCTTTTGTATCATAAAGTGGAAACATTATCCTGTTATAATAGATATCTGTATATCCTCTATCTCTTTTTACAACTAACCCACTTTTAATCATGTTTTCTTTACTATATTTTTTATTTGTAAGTAATCTTACCAACATAGTATCATCTTTTAAGGCTAGTCCAATTTGAAATTCTTTTATTATTTCATCATCGATTTTTCTTGAATGTAGATATTCTTTAGCTTTTTTACCTTCAACTGTATTTATATTATTTTGATAAAATTTTGTGCTTATATCATATATATCATATAATTCTTGATTAGGTACTATTTTATTTTGTATTTTTCCTATGTTAACGCTTATACCAGCATAATTTGCAACTGTCTTTAATGCTTCTCTAAATGATATATTTTGATAATCTTGAATAAATTTAAACACATTTCCTGTTGCTCCACAAGTAAAGCATGTATAAATCTGTTTTTCCTTAGAAACACTCATACTTGGAGAATGGTCATCGTGAAATGGACATACACCAAAGTAATTTTTACCTTTTTGTGTTAATGGAATATATTTAGATATTATATCTACAATATCTACACTACTTCTAATATTACTTATTTCCTCGTTTGTTAAAATGTCCATATACCACACCCTAATAATAATATACGACAAAAATTTCCAATTTCCTTTTTTTTATTCATTTTTTTTAATATTTTAACCATATTATTTAATAGAGGTGATTTTTTGAGTTTAAAAAAAATAAAAATAATATCAATTTTTGGTATTTTTGTTTTAAATTTTATTAGTCATTTTTTATATGAATGGATACCAAATACCTTATTTTCAATATTTTTTCCTGTAAACGAAAGTATCTTTGAACATATGAAAATGATTTCTACTTCAATTCTTATATATAGTATTATAGAATATATAATTTTAAAAAAAACAAAAACTAATTATAATAATTATTTATTTAGTATATTTATATCTTGTATAGGAAATATTATTATTTTTCTAATTATGTATTTACCTATATATTATAAAATTGGAGAAAAACTTATATTAACTATAATATTGTTATTTATATCAATTGTTATTACAGAATTTATTTCATATAAAATTCTATGTACTAAAAAAAACTATACTTGGTTAAATATAGTTTCTTTATTAATGATTATTACTTTATATATAATTTTTGGATATTTAACGTATAATCCAATAATTTGTCCGTTATTTTTTGATCCATTAAATGAAAAATATGGAATAAATAACTACTTAATTACGTAATTATTTTACTATCCAAGCAGTAGGTAAATAACGTAATGTTGAAACATTATTAATAATTTTACCATTTTCATATAAAATGGAAGATCCACCACCATCTAAGTTTGCAGCATTATAAGCATTGTAACGTGTAAATATATTTATTAGTTCTTGCATATCAACACCAACACTTGAACTACTTCTACCATCAACTACTAAAAGTAGAACAATACCATCTTTTCTTTGCGCAATTGCGGTTCTTGGTGCGATACCCCAACCACCATTACCTTTTACTTCTGCTGGTTTTCCATTTACAATTAAATATGGCCCAAACTCTACTGCATCACGCATACCTTTGCTTATTGCTTCTTCAGGTGTACCACTATAAAGCATCAAAATGTTATCATTAGTAAATCCTATAAAGTTTCCTTTAGATCCAGTTGTCCAAATAGCTTTACCATCTTTTATTACATTACCACAAGGTATACTTCCTTTTCCCACACTTCTACCATCTGAAAAACCATTAGCATTTATTCCCAAAATAGCGTCATTATTTTTAAGTATTTGATCTATTGGTTCTCCACCCCTACCAAAACGCCTGGCAGGAGCTAAAGATATTCTAGAAGGATCATATATTACTGCCATGTAGCCTTTATAATTACTTCCAGATACTTCTATTATTTTATATAAATCGTTACCTTCATCTTTTTTTAATATTTGTTCTTCATATATTGAATCATAAGTATCGCTTTCTTTTATATTTCCAACTTCAATTACACTAGCATCAGTAGATTCCCCACTAGCCTTAACATAATTTCCTGAAGTTATTTTATTAATAGTTTTATCATTAAAAAATGTTCTAGCTAAATACTTATGTGATTTAGTTGTCATAGCTGATGTTACCCATAAATCTCTAAAATATGAAAAAGGGCCATACATTAAGAATAAACATACTATAGCGAAAAAATCTAAAACAATTAATAATATAGTTGTTTTTTTTATCCTTTTTTTAGTTGTCATTTTATTACCTCAATTCAAATGGATAATTTTCATCACCCATACCACCTTTTACTTCTGCTTTATTATCTAAATAAATAACTGGTTTAATACCTGATTCATAACTAATGAAATTATAGAATAATGAGTTATTTTTATTTAATATAGGTATTGTATTATCATCAGTAACAGAACTTAATAAATACATATCTATATTTTGTGTTACAAAAATATCACCAACAGTTAATAATCCAACATAAGCGTTAACCTTTTCATTATATAATTCTTCTAAATCATATGTATCAAATTTTCCAATATAGAAATCTCCCTTTTTCAAATACTTTTTATCTTTTAAAGTATTATAGAATGTATGATTTAGATAATAAGCTATTCCTGTACTATCATTTAAATTATAATAATTATATTTTTTAGAATATATTTTTTTTATTTCTTCATCATTAAGTTTTAATGGAGTAGATAAAACAACTTTAACACTCGTTTCATCTTTTGAAACTACTTTCCAAGTATATCCACTGTAATCAATATAACTACCAAGTTCTATCTCACTTAAAGTATCGACTGGTTCATTAGATATTATATATGGAGAGCTTTTAGTACCGTTTCCATATATATACTCTATATCATTTAATAATATAACAGGTCTAACACCATATATATGATTATTTGAATCTGTTTTTAAACCGCCATTATCAAATACATACCAAGGTTCACTTTCATTTAAAGCTGAAAGCCAAAAATATGTATTATTATTTAAATAGCTATTATTCGCACCTGCATCTATATAATCATTCATTGATAATAATGAAACATAATTTTTACTATTATTACAATCAGATTTTTCTATTTTATCTACATTATTAACACAAGAATCAAATTCAGTAATAAATAAGTCAGGTTGCGTCAAATTGGATTTAAATGTAGAATTTAACCATTTAATTACATTCGATTCATCATAATTTTTTCCAAATGGTAAAACTGTAACATTTTCATCAGAAACCAGTTTTATTTTTCCATCATCAACTGAAACAATTCTCCATAAAATTCCTGAATATGAAACATAATTGTTTTCAACTAAATTTTTTAATATATATTTATTATCATTATATAAATAATTTTCTTTTTTTAAGTTATTAATAATTTTAGTTGAAAGCATTCCATTATCAATTAATGAATTAGCTTTTTGTTCTTTCATATAATTATAAACAAGTCTAAAACTAAAGAATATAAATAAAGAACTTAAAAAAATCACACTACAAAATCTAAATATTTTTTCTTTTTTTATTACTCTTTTCATAACTTACTCCTTTAATACAAGTTAAAAAGTAAAAAACTATTTTTTACTTTTTTTATCTTCTTTCATATCATCTATTATTTCTGAAATATCAGATTTGAAATATTTAACAGTAGTAACTGCAATTATTGATAATGGAAGCGCTAAAATAATTCCTACCATACCAAATAATAACCCACCTGCAAATATTGCAAGTATTATCAATAATGGATGAATTTCATTAGATTTTCCATATACAAGTGGACTTATAACATTACCATCAAGAACAGATAATACTGCAACTGCTATTAATGTTTTTATAAAAAGTGCTGGACTAACAACAAAAGCAGTAACTAAAGCAATAACATTAGTAAATATTCCCCCAAAATAAGGTACAAGTGATGCTACTGAAGCCATAAATCCTAAAAGTAGTGCATTAGGATGTCCTACTATAAAGAATGCAAATGAATATAAGAAGAAATTAATTATCAAAATTTTCATAAATCCAACCAAATATTTTTTCATTTGGTCATCTAATAATTTAATATATCTAAACGCTTTTTTAGATTTTTTCTTAACAATAACTTTAACTTCATTTCTTATTTTATCCATATCAATTAAGAAATATATAGCTGCCGATAAACATACTAAAGCTGCTGATAAGACACCAAGTGAAACTCCTATAAAGTTAATTGCTCCATTAGATACATAGTTACCAAGATCCGCTAAGATATTTGTAAATGTATCATTTAAAGTTTGTTGAATATTACCAAAATTTAAATCATATGTTGATGAAATCTCTTTAAAGAATGATATTATTCCAGTAAACAAACTAGATAATTGTCCAAATAATAATGGTCCTGCTATTATTATAATAGAAGCTAAAAGTCCAAGGACTACTAAAACAACTATTAATATACTTAACCATTTAGGGAGCCCTTTATCTCTTAAAAATCTAACACATGGATTTAGTGCATATGCAATTATAAATGCAAAGAAAAATGGTGCTATTATGGTTATTATCTTTGCAAGTATTCCTATCCATAATCCGCTTGTTTGATACATTAAAAATACAATAAGTACAAATAGCGCTACATTAATCAATTTAAAATCAAGTTTATTTTTTATCATATTTTACCTACTTTCTAAAATTATTGTAACAGGTCCATCATTAATGCTTTCTACTTCCATATCTTCACCAAACACACCTGTTGATACTTGAAGATATTTACTTAATTTTTCATTAAATAAATCATAAAGTTTAATTGCCTCATTTGACTTTAATGCATTTACATAACTAGGTCTTTTTCCTTTTTTAGTATCTGCATATAAAGTAAATTGTGAAACAGATAATATTTGTTTGTTTAATTCTAAAGCTGATTTATTCATTACATTATTATTATCATTAAATATTCTTAAATTTATTATTTTATCTACCATGTAATCTATATCTTTTATACTATCTTCATATGTAAAACCCACAAGTACAAGTAATCCTTCGTTTATACTTCCAACTATTTTTTTATTTATTTTTACACTTGCACTCTTACATCTTGTTACAACTGTTTTCATCCAATACTCCTTTGTACATCAACAACATGATTTAAAGTTTTAACTTCATTTATAAATTTAAGTAATTTTTCTTTATTATCTACTAATATTGTTATACTATAAATTATTATATCACTATTGTTTACTGTTCTTATACTTTTAACAGTTATATTAGATGAATTTGATTTTGAAATTATGTTAAGTAATATATCTTTATCATTTTTAGTATAAACTAAAATAGTTGCAGGATATTTTTTACTAGTAACTGGATTCCAATATACATTGATTAATCTTTCTTTTAAATTAATTACATTTGAACAATTAATTTTATGTACTGAAATTCCTTTTCCTTTAGTAATATATCCAATTATTTTTTCACCAGGCACAGGTTTACAACATGAAGCAATATTTGTTTTTATGCTTGGAATTCCTTCTACATAAATATCAGATGCTCCTACTTTAATATCTTTTATTTTATTATTAGTAGCATCTTTTAATATTTTTTCATTTTTTGTTTCTGATTCATTATAAATAATATTATATACAGTTGAAGGTAAAATTTTATTATTAGAAAAATTAATATATAATTCTTTAATATCTTTTATTTTTAATTCTTGTTTTATTTTTTTTACATTTTCAGGACTTAAAAATTCATTAAAGCTAATTTTTCTTTTTCTTAATTCTTTTTGTAATATTTCTTCACCCTGTCTAATATTTTCATCTTTATCAAGTTTATTAAAGAAAGCTCTTATTTTATTTCTTGCTTGTGGTGTTTTAACTATATTTAACCATTCATAATTAGGTCCAATAGAATTTTTATTAGTATTTATTTTTACAACATCATCATCTTTTAGTTCATAATTAATTGGAACCAACATTTCATTTACAATAGCACCTACCATATGATCTCCAACATCACTATGTACTCTATAAGCAAAATCTATTGGAGTTGCACCCTTTGGAAGTTCTATTACATCTCCTTTAGGTGTGAATACATATATTAAATCTCTAAAAGAATCTTCTTTTACTGATTCAACAAAGTTTTTATCATCTGTTGCTTCTTCTCTCATTTCCATTATTGTTCTAAAGAATTGTAATTTTTGTTCCATTTCTTGATGCATATCTGCTTTTATATTACTTCCATGTTCCTTATAAGACCAATGTGATGCAATTCCATTTTCAGCTACTCTATCCATTTCATATGTTCTAATTTGTATTTCAAATAAATAACCATCTATCCCAAATACTGTTGTATGAAGTGATTGATACATATTACTTTTTGGCATAGCAATATAATCTTTAAATCTTTTAGGGATTGGTCTATATTTTGAATGTATGTATCCAAGAGCTTGGTAACATTCCCCTACTGTATCTACAAAAACTCTTAAAGCAAGTAAATCATAAATATCATTGAATTTTTTACCTTTATCCATTTTTTTATAAATACTAAATATACTTTTTGCTCTTCCTTTTATTTCATGTTTTATATTATTTTCATCAAGTATTTTGCTTATATTATCTTTCATTTCTGATACAATAGCTTCTCTTTCAGCTTTTGTTTTATTTAGTTTTTCTGCTATATCAAAATAAATATCAGGTTTATAATATCTAAGTGATAAATCTTCTAGTTCAGATTTGATTTTATTCATTCCAAGTCTATGAGCAATAGGAATTAATATATCTAATGTTTCTTTTGCTTTTTCTTTTTGTTTTTCCTTAGGTAATACGTAAAGTGTTCTCATATTATGAAGACGATCTGCAAGTTTTACAATAATAACTCTAACATCTTCTGAAAGGCCAACTAATATTTTTCTATGATTTGCAAGCATAGCTTCAGTAGCACCTTTAAAATTAAGTTTATTTATTTTTGTAACTCCTTCTACTAATGACGTAATGTTTTCTCCAAATTCTTTTACCATTTCTTCTTTTGGAACACCACAATCTTCTAAAACATCATGAAGAAGTGCAGCACACAAACACTCATAGTCTGCATATATCTCAGTTAATATTAAAGCTACATTTAATGGGTGAATTATATAATCTTCACCAGTACGTCTTTTTTGCCCAAAGTGTTTTTCATAAGCATATTTGTATGCTTTAGTGATAATTTTTAATTCTTCTTCATTATCTATATATGAACTTACTGCTTTATATAAAACATCATATGTTATATTGTCATATTTTTTCATAAAGATCTCCCTTACTCTTCTAAATTTGGAACTCTTACTTCACGAGAAATTCTTTCCTTTACATATTCTTCAATAAAAATATTATCTGTATTTAATATATCTGAAACCATTTGATATAAAGATAAATTTGTTGCTTTAATCCATTTTGTTTCTTTAAAGTAATTCCATATATCTTCTTCTTTTACATAATATATTCCAAGTCTTTTCATTTCTTCTCTTTTTGTTGTAAGTGCTGGTTTTACTCTTTCATATAACTCCTGCAAGCTATTAAATTTTATATCCATATGGTCCTCCTAATAATAAAGTTTTATTATTTACATATATATTATATATGAAAAGTAAATAATTTTAAAGGAGAAATTATGAAAAAAAGTAAATTTGTCAAATCTACTCTTATACTAATTGTTGGTGGCTTCATAACAAAAATTTTAGGGATGGTTATTAAAATCATAATGACAAGACTAGTTGGCACAGAAGGTATTGGAATATATATGATTTTATCTCCTACTTTTATGTTATTAATCGCACTAGCACAACTAGGTCTTCCAATAGCAATTTCAAAACTTGTTTCAGAAGATAAAAGGAATAATAAAGTTTTAGTTGCTTCTGCATTTCCTATAACTATCGTGGTAAATGTTTTAATTATTATCTTTTTATTTATATTTGGAAAAACACTTGCGAATAATTTACTCCATGAACCAAGAGTATATCTAGGAATTTTATCAATTGGTTTTGTTTTGCCATTTATAAGTATATCTAGTATTATAAGAGGATATTTTTTTGGTAAACAAAAAATGTTCCCTCATGTTATTTCAAATATTTCAGAAGATATTGTAAGATTAATTGTTTTAATAGTTGGGATTCCTATTTTTTTAAAGTATGGAATTGAAGTAACTATTATGTTTATAGTACTTTCTAACATAGCAAGTGAACTTACTTCAATAATTATATTTTTCTTCTTTTTACCTAAAAAATTCAAAATTAGAAAAGAAGATATTAAACCTAATAAGGATAATTTAAGAGAAATTCTATCTATTAGTTTACCAACTACAAGTTCTAGAATAATTGGTAGTATTGGTTACTTTTTAGAACCAATTATACTTAGTTTTACACTATTATTAGTTGGATACTCAAATGATTTTATAGTAAATGAATATGGAGTAATTAATGGTTACGTTATGCCTCTTGTATTAATACCTTCTTTTTTTACAATGGCTATATCACAAGCACTTATACCCACACTTAGTTATAGTTATTCAAATAAGCAATATGATTATTCAAAAAAGAAAATAAAACAAGCTATTTTATTTTCTTTAATAATTGGTATTCCATCAACCATTATATTAGTTTTATTTCCATCTTTACTTTTAAAAATCGTTTATAATACAACAAGTGGAGTAAATTATATAAAAGTCATTGCTCCTATATGTTTATTTCACTACATACAGGCTCCTTTAAGTAGTAGTTTACAAGCAATTGGAAAAGTAAAACAAGCAATGTATGGAACTTTAATTGCAATGTTTTTAAGAACTTTAGCTTTATTTGTTTTCTCACTTTTTAAAATAGGAATGTGGAGTCTTATTATAGCTACTTCGATAAATATTTTGTTTGTAACCTTTTATGACATGTATAATGTAAAAAAATCCTTTAAATTATAAAACATCTTGTTTTTTTATTATAAAGGTTTTTTCTTTTGTATAAAATGCATAAAAAACATTATTTAAAGCTATTTTATTTTTCTCTAATATTAAATTAAGCCATTTTTCATTTTTTTTAATTTCTTTTAAAACGCTATAATCTATTTGACCATCTAGTATTAGTGGTAATGGATAATTTTTTTCTTCTTTAAAAACAGATAATTTCCCATTATTTTCTAAAACTGCATAGTTTACATCTTCGATATTCATAATTCCTTGTTCTCTGAGTTGACTTACTAAATCGTCTAAACTATACCTTAATTTTACCATTTCTTTAAAATTGAGTTTCCCATTTTTTATAATAACTGCTGGTTTACCATCCAACATATTTCTAAGTTTACTACTTTTAAGGCCAAAATATCCAAATATTATTTGAACTACTACTAAACAAAGAATTGGTATAACTGATACTAAAATAGATCCATCATACTCTTCTATAGATAAAGCTGCAAGTTCTGCTATTAAAATTGATACAATTAAATCTACTATTCCAAGTTTACCTACTTCTTTTTTACCCATTATTCTATATACTAAGATTATAAAAAAATATAAAAATAATGTTTTTGAAATTATTTTTAAATACATGTTATCACCTTTTTTATTATGATAATAAGAATAAAAAAATATTCAATTAATATATTTAATTAGGGGGATATATATGGAATATATTAAAAAACTTGGAATTTCTTTTATTTTTTCACTATCATTTTTAATTAGTTTAACTTTTATTTTTTCTTCTCTTTATTATATAAATTTCATAAGTAATGGTTTATTTAAGTTCATAAAAATATTAATACCTATTATTTCTATATTTATTGGTAGTTTTATAATAGGAAAAAAATCCAATTCTAAAGGATGGCTTGAAGGGTTAAAATTCGGTTCTATAATAATTTTATTGTTGTTTCTTATAAGTATTATTTTTTTTAGAAGAGAATTAAGCATCAAAGTAATATTATATTATTTAATACTTCTTCTTACTTCTAGTCTTTCTTCAATGATAGGGATTAATTTTAAAGTAGTTGACAAATAGAATTTATATTATATAATAATAAACGTGATTTTTATGAAAGAAGTATATTTTAAAAGAAACGAAATTAAATATTTAATACCAATATTTGTAGATAAAGGTATAGAACATGATAGATATTTATATACTGTTGATGACAAAAATTATGTTATAAATTTATTTAAAGATGATGATATAAATATAATAAAAAGAAAAGTTTATAAACTAGAAAAATTAAATGAATACAAATTTTCTAAAAATATTATAATTCCTGATGGTATTGTATATATAGACAAAACACCTTCTGGTTTCACTACAGAACTATTAGAAAAAAGCGTACCTTTTAATGATCATGCTTTTGATAGTACAAAGAATAAAATAAAGTTACTTTTAAAAGCTAAAGAATTGATATTAGAATTGAATAATCAAAATATAATTCATTCTGATATTGGTGTACATAATTTTATAGTTAAAAATAACACACCTTATTTATTAGATATGATAAGTTGTGAATTTGATGAATTTAAAAATACTAATCAAAATGCTTTTTATTCATATTATAAAAAAAGAATTGGTAAAATAGATGAATATTTTGACATATATTCATTTAATGCAATGACATATGGATTTTTAAATAAAATTGCTGGATTTAAAATAATTGATAATATAATTGAGGGTAATAATACAATACTTAAAAATAAAGAAATTACTGAAATGTATTATAATTTATTATTATTCAAAAATAAATACAATGATGATTTTATAATAGATCATATAAAACAAAAAAAGATCAAGAAGAAGTGATCTTTTTTATTTTACAACACCACTTAAAAGGGTACATTTGTTAGAACTATTAGAGAATGTTCCATTAATATAGCTTCCATTTTCGCTTGCCCATGTATATTTAGTTGAATAGCTACTCTTTTCAACGATAACACCATCAATATTTCCTAAATATGTTTTAAATTCATCATATGTAATTCCACTTTTTACTTTATCTTTTAATTCATTATATTTAGAAAAATCAACATTTTTAATAGCTATTTTACTTTTATCTATATCTAATTTAATTGTTCCTTTTGTGCTTGAATAATAAGCTACTTCAATTCCAACATTTTCTGATAATTTCCAATAATATTTATTATATTTTTCATCAATTAATTCGCCATTTATACCAATTATATTATTGATTTCTTCTACTGTATTTTCAACATTTATTTGTTTAATGCATTCAACTGCTGTACATTTACCGTTTGTTTTTTCTTCTGTTTTATTTTCATTATTATCTGTTTTTTCTAATTCTTTATCACCACATCCTGTAAATAAACTTAAAGTAAGAGCGCTACATATAAAACCAAATATTATTTTTTTCATTTTCTTTCCTCTTTCCTTAATTATTATTCTCCTAAATATTCTTTTACAAATTTTTCTTTATATTCTAATAAATTATCATTTTTTATTGCTTCTCTTAATTCTTCAGTTAATTTAATTAGAAACCTTATATTATGAATTGATAGTAATCTTCCACCTAACATTTCATTACTTATTATTAAATGTCTTATATAAGCTTTTGTATAATTTTTACAAGTATAACAGTCACAATTATGTTCTATAGGTTCAAAATCTTCTTTATATTTCAAATTTCTAATATTAATTTTTCCTTGTCTAGTAAAAGCATTCCCATGGCGCGCAAGTCTTGTAGGTAATACGCAATCAAACATATCAACTCCTCTAATAACACCCTCAATTATATCTATAGGATCTCCTACTCCCATCAAATATCTTGGTTTATCTTCAGGTAAATATTTAATTGCATAATCGATCATATTATACATTGTTGTTTTGTCTTCTCCAACACTTGTTCCACCAATTGAATAACCATCGAAATTCATTTTAACAGTTTCTTCAGCACTTAACTTTCTTAAATCTTCGTATTCTCCACCTTGAATAATACCAAACAAAGATTGATTTTCATTTTTATGAGCATTTAACCCTCTTTTTGCCCATCTAATAGTTCTCTCTGTACTTTTTTTTGCGTATTCATAATTTGCAGGATATGGAATACATTCATCAAAACTCATTGCTATGTCACTATCAAGTTTATTTTGAATTTGAATTGAAAGTTCTGGAGTTAAAAATAGTTTTTTACCATCTATATGGCTTTTAAAAGTAACCCCTTCTTCTACAATATCTTTTTTCTTCGCTAATGAAAAAACCTGAAAACCACCACTATCAGTTAGTATTGGTCCATCATAGTTCATAAATTTATGAAGCCCACCAGCTTTAGAAACAACATCTTCTCCAGGTCTTAACCATAGATGATAAGTATTTGAAAGAATTATCGCACTATTCATAGCTTTTAATTCTTCGGGTGTCAATGTTTTAACATTTGCAAGTGTTCCAACAGGCATAAACATTGGTGTTTTAAACTCACCATGATTAGTTTTTAAAAGACCATATCTAGCTTTCGTATTATTTTCTTTTTTTAATAATTCATATTTTATTTTCATAAAATCACCTGTTTATAATTATATAATAATATATATATAAAAACAAGATTTGACAAATTTATTTTTTTTCGTATAATATATTGCATATCTGAAAGGGGAACGTTTATGAAAATAAATCTAAATGCAATTGTTACAAGAGAACAATTGGAAAAAATGGGAATCGAAAAGTATATGGAGATTTCAAAAAAAGGAAAAATGGAAAGAAATTATATAATTGATCATCTTCCAACTATAACTGAAAATATATTACCACGAAAAGCTCATGAGATTTCTTTTACTTCTGCAAGAAATAAAGAACTTTCTAATATGGAAAAGAACATATTAACTTCTTTAATTACATATTCTAATAGTGAAGTTTTTTGTAATTATTTAAGTCAAGAATTTAGTAAAGATGAATTAATTCAAATTTCAAAAATTTTAACTAAATATGTAAATATAACAAAAACTTGTAGAATATTTAATAAGGATGTTAACTTAGATTTAAGTATATTTGATCCTATTATTTCTAGAGCTGATTTAATTCACGGATTTACAGTTCCAAATATTTATTTAAATAGATTAAATGGAATTTTGGTATATGAAAATGAATTATTAGATAATGAACTATCTAAAAAGAAAGAATTAATAATTAGATAAGCCTTTAATGGCTTTTTCTTTTTGTTTATGATACAATTATTACAGGTGATAATATGATAGATATAGATGGAAAAAAATATGAAATAAATAGAAAAACTGCTATTGTAACTAACTGGGATAAAATTTATTGTAATATATTAAAAAGAATATTAAAAAAAGGCGAATTGTGCGAAAACAGAACAGGAATTGATACTTTATCTATTGAAGGAGTATATTTTAAATTAGATGTTGGTAAATCTTTTCCTATTCTTGAAACAAAAAAAGTAGCACTTGCTAATACAATTACAGAACTACTTTGGATATATCAAGCACAAACTAATGATGTAAAATGGCTTCATGATAGACAAAATCATATATGGGATGACTGGATGATAGATGATGATGGTATATATCGTATATATGAACCATATATTAATGAAAATAAAAAAAATATTGTAAAAGTAAAAGACATATATGGAAATGATACTAATCTAACTGCTAGTAGTTTAAAGGAAAATAGAACCATAAAAGAAGCTATTTACTATGGACCTGAATATGCTCATACCATTGGTACTGCTTATGGATATGTCGTTAAAGAAACAAAAGAATTTGATAATGTATTATATTCATTAAAAAATAATCCTACAAGTAGAAGAAATGTTGTATCATTAAGACAAGCTAATTTACTTAAAACTGGTGTATTAGAACCTTGTGTATGGGCAAGTACATATAAAGTTTCTAATGGAAAATTAAATATTAATGTGGATGTAAGAAGTAATGATATGCCGATTGGCAATCCATTCAATGTAACACAATATGCAATTTTACTTAGTTTACTCGCAAAAGTATCTAATTTAGAAGTTGGTAATTTAAACTGGACAATATCTGATTGCCATATATATGTTAATCAATTAGAACAAATTAAACTACAATTAAATAGATTTGATAAATTATTAAAATGGGAAAGTTTTATAAAGAATAATGATGATAAAGAAATAATTAAAGAATATAAAAAAATATTAGAAAGTTCTGATATTGAAGAATTAATGACATTAAAACACCTTATTATAAGAGAAAATCCAGAACTTTATTTAAGTAACAAAGATAATTTTTATGAATTTGATAATAAAAAAGAAAATGAAGATATAAAAGTTTTAAAATATAAATCATTACCATATATAAAAATGCCAGTAGCCCAATAAAAAAAGCGCTGTTAAAGCGTTTTTATTTTGCTTTTACTTTTTTCTTATTACTTAATTTTACTTCTTCAAGTGAGCACATATAGTCTAAATATTCTTTATCACACTTATCTAAATCTTCATTTGTAGCTTCAGGATTATTTAAATAATCAAAATAAACTCCTAACTTTACTTCATTATTATCTTCATATCGATTACTTATAAGTTCTATTAAAACTTGCTTTTTTTCTTCTGCATCAACACAATTATGTATACTTGCTAAATCTCTTAATATAATGTTAATTTCAAGAGAAATTTCAAGATCAGAAAAATTATTTTGTGAATTTAGTTTTTTTATTTCATAAAGACATTTATACATATTTGCCCCTTTTACATCTCTTGCAAATAAATATATGTATTCAGCATTTTTAATTTCTATTATCGCATTTTCTAGTTTTTCTATGTTTGCTCCTTTTATATAACGAGCAAAATTATATATTTTTTTAGCATTTTTGATTTCTATTATCGCGTTTTCTAATTTTTCTTTATTTGTATTTACTGTTATACAAGCAAAATTAAATAAAATAAATGCATTTTTCATATTTATTACTGCGTCTTCTAATTTTTGTATATTTACACCTTCTATATTATCTATTAATGCCCCAATACATACTTCATTATTAGTTTCTATTACTTTATTTTCTAAATTCTCTAAGCCTATATAATTTATAAACTCTTGGTCATCTTTAATCAAAGAAATAAAATTAACAACATCATACATCAAATAATCACTACTAAAGGCATTTTTCATTAGAATTTCTGTTTGCCTTAAATTGCTTTTTTCTTTAGTGTTAAAAAAAGCTTTTATTTTTTCATTTAATTCTTTATTATTCAACATAATTTATTCTCCTTTTTTTCCAATTATTCTAACATATTATATAAATATTTTCAATTAAACTAATAACAAAAAAACTAGTTAATTAACTAGCATTATTTATAATCAAAGCATCCTTTATTTTTTCTAGATGCATTCCTCTGGAACCTTTAAGTAATATACAACAATCTGTAATATTTAAATCACTTAAAAATGTAATAACTTCTTCACTTGTATTAAAGCTTGAACAATTAACATATTTATTTATTAATTTCATATTTGTGCCTACTGTAATAACAGAAATATTATTTTTAATCTTATACTTTTTTAAAAATCGTCCTATTTTTAAATGGATTTTTTTTGAATAACTACCAAGTTCTAGAATATCACCTAATATAATTATTTTTTTATCTTTAAAATTTTTAATCATATTTAAAGAACTTATTAATGATTCATAACTAGAATTATAACAATCATCAACCAAAATTATATTATCTTTTAATAATAAAATATTATTTCTTCCTGAAATTTGTTCAAACGTACTAATACGTTCTATTATATCTTCTATACTCATTCCATAAATTAAACTCGTTTTAATAACAAGTAATATATTGTTAATTAATGAACTGTTTGGAATATTAAATTTTATATTATAATTCTTATTTTTATAAATTATTGAAAAAAATAAATGTTCATATGTAGTAATTACATTATATACTTTAAACTCATTTATATTGCATACAATATTATTTTTATTTTTTTTAATTTTTTTTAAATATTTGTCTTTATTATTTAATAACAATATACCATTATTAAGACCATCTGTTATTTCAAGTTTAGCTTTTAAAATATTTTTTTGACTTTTCAAATATCCAATATGTGAAGTTCCTATATTAGTTATAATACATGTATTTGGTAAAACCATTTTTGATAAATTACTTATTTCATTTAAATGATTCATACCCATTTCTAAAATTATTAAATTATAATTTTCATTTAAATTAAAAATCGTCATAGGAACGCCTATATTATTGTTATAATTTTTTTTAGTATATAATATTTTATATTTTTCATTTAATACATGATATAGTAACTCTTTAGTAGTCGTTTTTCCTACACTTCCTGTGATTGCTATTAAAGGAATATTTATATATTTAAGTCGTATATAATTTGAAAGAGTTCCCATAAATGATATAGTATCATCTACTTTTATTACTAAAACATCTGACGTGACAATAACATCTTTACTTACAATAATACAGCTGCATTTATTTTCTATTTCTTTTATATAATTATGTCCATCATCGTTTTTGCCTTTTATACATATAAATATATCATTTATTTCAACCTTTCTAGAATCTATTTGAATATTACCTATCTTTTGATCTAATATATTTCCATTTATAATTTCACCATTACTTATTTTTAATATATCATGTAAATTCACACCTATTCCCCCTTACATGACTCTATAAAACTATCAAGTAATTGTTTTGATACTATATCATATGAAATCATTGATTCGGGGTGCCACTGTACTCCTATAATATATTTTTTGTTTGGTACTTCAATTGCTTCAATAACATTATCTTGTGAATATGCAGATATTTTTAAATCAGTATTTGATAACTTATATTTATGCCTACTATTAACCTTAATTTTAGAACGATTCAATATTTTAAAAATTTTTGATGATGAGTCTATGTTTACAAAATGATAATCACTTTTTGAATAATGATTATCAACTAGTTCCAAATTTCCATTAAAATACTTACCTAAACTTTGCATACCCATACATATTCCAAGAAGAGATAAATCAAATTCATAAGCATACTTTATTATTAAAAAATCAATTGTTTCATAATCACCACCTGGTAATATAAAACCATCACAAAGTTTTAATAAAGAAATATCATAATTTATTAATGGAATAATTCTTACATTTTCAAGTATTAAATAATCACAAAGTTTTTTATTAAAAACATATACATCATTATTTTCAGTCTTATCTATTCTACATACAACTCCTATAGTTATCATAAAAATCACCTATTTTATTGTATGCGACAAATAAAAATAGAATAAAAAAAATATCAATTAAATGATATTTTAGTCCATATATTTACTCATTGATTTCATCATTTGATTAACTTGTTTTTGACTAGGTGTTCTACCCATTTGAGTCATCATAGCTTTAATCATTTGTTCATTAATAGGTGGATTTTTCTTTAAATATTTTTTCATATAATTACGAGCTATAAAAAATCCTATAACTCCACCTGCTATTAATCCTACTAATATTTTTAATATATCTAAAAATAATTCCATTTTATTGCCTCCTAACTTACATTTTACTAAAATTAAGCAAATATTACAAGTCTATATTAATGTATATTTGTTTTTTATTACAATATGCTCATCTAACCAAAAATAGTCTTCATTTTTAAAATCAACTACAAAAATACACATATTACTTGAATATATACTTCCCATGGATTTTGGATAATTCATATTTGTATTATATAAAATACAAGAATTTTTAATTGTTACTAATGATTCTTCTTTTGTTTCATTTATTAAAAATTTATCATTATTTATTTTTATATATTCAAAAAAACAATTTTCTACTTGTTTTTTTGGTATTCTATCACATATTTGATTGAAAAGAGAAACACCATATGATAAATTTTCTTTTTTTAATTTATATAAATTTTCTAAAGTTTTATATAATACATAAGAATTGTTTTTATATACTAGGTAAAATTCTTTTCTTATGTTAAAAAGATAGTATTTTCTCAAAAAGTATCACCTTTATTTATTTTATAATTTATTATTAGCTTTTTTTGTCAAAAAATGTTTAAAATAAAAATAGTTATATAGTATTAAGAGCTACATAACTATTTTCAATCTTATAACTTTCTTCCATTCTAACAGTTCCAATAGCATTAACATATGTAACTCCTAAGAATACCAATATAAATAATATTATTCCTTTACTTTTAATCATTTCTCTCATACTATCTCTCCTTCACTAAAATAAGTTTATCACAAACAATTGTTCGTGTCAATTACAATTACAAACATTTGTTTGACTTTTTGTAAAAATAATGTTAAACTGTAAATGTAATAAAGGAGGTTACTTGTGAAAGAATTAACAAAACGACAAAATGAAATTCTTACATACATAAAAAAATATATGGTATCACATGGATACCCACCCACTATTAGAGAAATTGGAGCTGATCTTGGTGTATCATCACCTGCTACTATACATGCACATTTAGCTAATCTAGAAAGTAAAGGTTTTATTAAAAAAGAAGATACAAAAAATAGAGCTATTGAATTACTTGTAGAAAATGAATATGCTATAAAAGATGAGGAAGTAGTTTCTGTACCTTTACTTGGTAAAATAACAGCAGGTAGTCCCATCGAAGCAATTGAAAGACCTGATGAATATTTTTCATTACCAGCTTACTTAATTCCAAATAACAAAGAAGTTTTTACTCTTCTTGTAAGTGGTACAAGTATGATTAATGCAGGAATATTAGATGGAGATATAGTTATAGTAGAAAGAAGAAACAGTGCGAGAAATGGTGAAATAGTAGTCGCTATGACTGATGAAAATGAAGTTACTTTAAAAACATTCTATAAAGAATCAGGATATTTTAGATTACAACCTGAAAATGATACTATGGATCCAATAATATTAGATAACGTTACAATATTGGGTAAAGCAATCGGATTATATAGGAAATTATAAATAAAAGCAAATAAGCTATAACTTATTTGCTTTTATTTTCTTTTATTTTATCAATAACTATATTTACTATGAAGAATACAACAAATATTAAACCAACTATCAATAAGTTTTGTAAAAGTAAAGAACTTTCAATTGAAACTACAGTTTCTTTTATTAATTTTACAGTATATGTCATTGGTAAAATTGGGTTTAGGAATCTAAATCCTTTAGTTACTGTTTCTATTGGGAATGTACCACCTGATGCTGCAAGTTGTAATACCAATATAATAAGTGCTACAAACTTACCTATATCACCAAAGTTCATTATTAAGAATTCAATAATTGCTAAGAAACAATTTGAAACTAACACAATTACAAAGTAATATAAGAATATATTTGTAATACTAAAATCTAATAAGATTTGAAGTAAGAATGCTAATAAAACGCCAGACAATGTTGCAAGTCCATGATATGCAAGTGTTCTTTTAACTCTTTTTTCTGAATCAATTCCAAGTAATCCAAATCTTTCGTTTTTGTCATAGTAAAGAACTATAAACATCATTAAACTTCCTACCCATAAAGCAATAGAAATGAATAATGGAGCAAATGCAGTACCATAACTTGATATTTCATTTACTGTTTTAGTTTCTATATTAACAGGTTCTTTAGCATATTCCGATAAAGAATCTACTTTTTTTAATTCCTCTTTTGTTTCAGATATTTTATTATCTAATTCTTTTTTAGCACTTGAAACGCTACTATTTAATGTAATAGTACCATTTTCTAAAGTTGTAATTCCTGTATAAAGTGAAGTTGAACCTTCATTTAATTTATATAATCCATCTGTTAATGAACTTATTCCAGAATTTAAAGTTGTAAGTGATTCTATTGATTTTTCAGTTGCTTGTTTTTTTGCACTTGTTGCAACACTCTTAGCTACATTTTCACTAACTGTATTTGCAGTTTGTACGGAAGCTGTATAAGAAGATTCAACAGCTGTATTATATATAGACATATATAGTATACTAGAAGAATTATTTAATTGACTTACTAAAGTATCTAATTGTATATATGAATTACAATAATTTTTTAAAGCTTCATTAACTGTTGAACTACTACAATAAGCTTTTACATCTGTAACACCATATGCAGATAATTGATTAAGTAATCCTTGTTCTATTTGTTTCATTTTTGCTTGATATGTTGATTTAACTGAAGCAACTGCTTTAACACCTATTACTTTTTTATAATCATCAGTAAATGTAGAGTTTACACTTCCATTAACTTGTTTTTTTATTGTATTAAGTGTTGCATTATCGATTGCTGCTGTATTATCATTTTTTAAACTTTCAATTGAAGCACTAAGTTTATCATTAATAGTTTTACTACCATTATAAGCACTTTCTATTCCTGATTTTAATGTTTCAGTACCTGTTTTAATTTCAGTTACTCCATTTTTTAATTTATTTGTTCCTTCTAATAAATTTCCAAAACCATCACTTATAGTATTTAAACTATTTGGAACTTCTTTTAGTTTATCTTCTAAAGAAGCAATGATTCCTGAATTTATTTCATTATCTAAACTTTTTTCAGCTGTTATAACAACTGTATTAATTATTTGACTAGATAAATAATTTGATTTTTGATTTGGAGAATATGTAATTGTAGGATGTACTTTTTCTACTTCCCCTGCACTTTTTATATTCTTTGAAAAATCTGATGGAATATTAATAACTGCATAGTATTTGCCATCGTTAAGACCATCTGTTGCTTCTTTTTCATTAACTACGTCTAGTTTTAATTTTTTAGAATCTTTAATACTGTTAACTAATGATTCACCTTTTTCTCCTTCGTCACTATTTATAATTGCTACTGGTAAATTATCGATGTTACCTTCACCATATGGATTCCAGTAAGCTTTTAAATAGAAAAAACTGTACATAAAAGGTATTATTAATACTGCACATATTATAATGTTTCTAAATAATTTGTTTTCTTTTACGTTTTTCTTTTTCATTATAAACCCTCCCTATTTAATTAATCCATTTTTTAGTATAGAAGTAATTTCTTTAGCAACTTTTTCTTCATTAATTTCTTCTCCATACTCAAATAAAACTGTTACAAATACTTTATATATTATAAATGATGTTAAATCTACATCGCATTCTATAATATTACCTTTATTTATTTCTTCTTTTAATACATCTTTAATATATTTAATAATATCATCATCATATAATTTTAAAAATGAAATATTTTGTAAATCATTTTTATCTTTTATTAAATTTCTTACTATTCCACTTTCTTTTCTAACTTTTAACATAACGATAATACTATTAGATAAATTATCTATAAAAGAACCTTTTTTCTTTTGTTTTTCTATTTTGTTTTTTATATCTAATAGTTCTTCTTCTATAAAGTATTTAAATAGTTCTTCTTTGTCTTTGAAATAAGAATAAATTGTTTTTTTTGTAACATTTGCTTGTTTTGCAAGTTCATCCATTGACACTTTTTTATAGCCATATGAATTAAATAATTTTCGTGCTTCTTCAATTATTATATCTCTTTTATTCATATTAAAGCCTCCTATACTACTATACCAAATAGGTATACTAGTATAGTATATGCTTCTTGTAGAATTTTGTCAAGTAAAAAAAAATAAAAAATTACTAACATAATTAGTAATTTTTATATAACATTTTAATCATTTACTACTGTTATTACTCTTTTTGCATTAGTTGTATTTCCTGATGGATCTTTTGCTGTATAAAGTATAACATGCTTGCCTGGTACGTTACTTAATGAAGATACATATGTAACCTTAATACCTTCATTTGAATTATCAATAGCATATACTCCTTTTTTAACATAAGCTCCATTAAGCTCTGATACCTTTACGATATTATCTTCTGGAAAATATATTACAGGTGGAATTGTATCTCTTACAACAACAGTTCTTATGCTTGTAGTAGTTAATCCATTATTCTTATCAGTGACAGAATATATTAATTTGTATGTTCCTAACTGTGAAGTTGCAATTTTATCAACTTCATTATCATTTAATTTAATTTGAGGAGTAGACAATTCCGAAGTACCATCTGTTGAATATGCTGTACCGCCTTTTTCTACATATTTTGTATTTATTTCAACATATTCTACATAATTACCATTTAATCTAATAACAGGTGCGTTCTCATTATTTTCTGTACTTTCTTCTTCTAAATCTATTATGTTTACATCATAACTATAAGAGTTATTTTCTCTTGATATAACAACATTGGATTCATTGGAAATTGTTAATTTTGTTTTAGCATTTATCATTTTTATTGGTAAAAGACCTTTTCTTTTTAGTTCTCCTACATAAAGCGTAATACTTTGTTTATCAGGTATAACAACATATTCTTTTATTACCATATCTTTTGCAGCAGCTATTATTTGTTCTTTTTGAAGATTGAAAGCTTTTTCTTCTGTTTTTCTTATATTATCCGTAACTAAAGGAAACGTAATAGCAAAAATCGCTCCAAGAATTATTATAACAGCTAGTAATTCTACTAAAGTAAATCCTTTCTTCATATTATACCTACTTTCTCTAATAATTATAACAAACTAGGATTTTTTTTACAATATAAAACACATATAAAATATGTGCTTATCTATTTTCCCCTATCCAAGAATTAATCATTTCAAGTGGCATATAACCATTTTTTTTAGAAATCATTTTACCATCTTTAAATATCATTAAAGTTGGTACACTCATGATTGCATATTGTTTGCAAAGGTTTGGTGATTCATCTACATCTACTTTTACTATTTTAACATCTTTTATTTGATCTAAAACTAAAGAAAGCATTTTGCAAGGACCACACCAAGTTGCAAAAAAATCCACTAAAACAAATTCTTCATTAACTACTTCATTAAAATTATTATCATTAGCTATTATCATTATTATTCACCCTATATTTATTTAATATTTCTATTAACCTTTCTTGATTATTTGTTTTTATTTTTCCTTTTTCTACTAATCTATCTGCTGATTGTACGGAAATAATATTATATTTTAAGAACAAATCTAATGTATCTAAATTAAAATCATCAGAACTTGTACTAGAGTTATAATTATCTTTTAGTTCAATAAATTCATTCATAACAGATACTGTGTTATCAGCAAATTTATTCAAAATCGGAGTATTATTAAGTATTGCATTTTTAAATTTTGATTCTTGTAATAATGGGACATTAAATATTGGTAATGAAATTATATACAAAACTATAAATACTATTATATAATTTTGTACTAATCCAACTACAGCTCCACCAATTTTAGATGGTATACTTAATACTATAGTGGCTGCAAGTATTTTTTCAAATAATGATGTTACTATTAGTAATACTTTAAGTACAACCATAAATAACGCAAGTAAAACTAGGAATGCAATTAGTTCATATAAAGCTATATTTAGTACAGTCATTCCTTTAAATATTCCATCAAAATTAAAGAATGGTAAATTATTATATAAAATACTAGCTAAGCCATTTTTAAATAAGAAAGCCAAAACAACCGCAACTATAAAACCTAAAGCCTTTACAATTGACTTAGTAAATCCTCTTTTAAAACCTAACACAGCCCCAAACAAGACTATAATAATTATAGCTACATCTACTACATTCATAAACTACCTCCTATTAAATTATATTATAAATATCAAAAAAAATAAAGTAATTTGTTTTCTTTTATGGTAAAATAAAAATGTGGAGGTTATTATGACTATAACATTAAAAGTAAGTGATAACACTAAGAAAAAAATGATTGAATATTTTGAAGATAAAAAGAGAGAAAAAACACCTCAGTACGCTGTTTTTCAAGCCGATGAAGCTGATACAGTAGTTACTTTATATGAGTCTGGAAAAGCAGTTTTTCAAGGAATTTCTGCTGATATAGATGCAAATATGTGGAAGGAAGTTGAATCTCATTTAAATCCTAACAAAAAAATAGATATAACTAATAGTGAAAACAAAAAGAAAAAAGAAGAAACAAAAAAAGATCCTAAAGTTTACTATTGCAATTCAATTGGTTCTGATGAAGTAGGAACTGGTGATTACTTTGGTCCAATTGTTGTTACTGCATCTTTTGTTTCAAAAGAAAATATACCTTTTCTAGAAGAATTAGGCGTTAGAGATTCTAAAAAACTAACTGATGAAAAAATATTAGAGATTGTTCCTAAATTAATCAAAGTTATTCCATATGAAAGTATAATTCTTTCTAACAAGGAATACAATGAAAAATACAGTCATAATATTAATATGAACAAAATAAAGGCTATTATGCATAATAAAGTTCTATCAAAAGTTAAAAGTAAAAATTTTAACTATGATTATATTGTAATAGATCAATTTGCTCAACCATATGTATATTTTAATTACTTAAAAGAAAGTACAAATGTTGTAAGAAATATTACATTTATAACTAAAGCTGAAGATAAATGTTTAAGTGTTGCTTGTTCTTCTATAATTAGTAGATATATTTTCTTAAAGGAATTTGATAAATTAAGTAAAAATCTAAATCTTTTACTTCTTAAGGGAGCAAGTGATAAAGTCGATGAAATAGGAGTTAAATTTGTTAATAAATATGGATTTGATAAATTAAATGAAATTGCTAAGTTAAACTTTAAAAATACTGAAAAAATTAAAGAATTAATTTCAAAATAAAACAGACAAAAGTCTGTTTTATTTTATACCTAGTTTTTCTTTTAATAATTTTTCATATCTTTCCTGTAATAAATATATTTCCTTACTACTCATAAATAGTATTACTGCATTATCATACTCAAGTAACTTTTCTTCCATACCCTGTTCTATATATTCACCATTATCTAATTTATCAATTATAGTATAAGGTGTTATGCCCGGATAATCGTTTGGATCTTCTCTATCGTAATTGATATCCATTACATATGCTTTATCAGCTAAATTAAGAGCTTTGGCAAAATCGTCTGCGAATTCTTGTACTCTAGAAAAAGTATGTGCCTTAAATACAGCAATTATTTTTTTATCTGGATACTTTTGTCGTGCAGCTTTAATTGTTACCTTTATTTCTGTTGGATGATGTGCATAATCATCTACCGTAACTATATCTCCAATGAACTTTTCTTTAAATCTTCTTTCAGCGCCTTTAAATGTCTTAAGTGATTTGGCAACTTCTTTTGAATCCATTCTTTCGTAATGACATACGGCAATTACAGCAAGTGCATTAAGAAGCATATGTTTTCCATAAAGTGGTAAATCAAAATGTCCATAATACTCATCTTCTATAAATACATCAAATTCTGTACCATCATTCCTATACTCAACGTTTTTTGCTTGAATATCATTATCATCTTCTAGACCGTAATAGTATATTTGAGGATTAACTTGTAATGTATGCATATATGGATCATCACCACAAGCTATAACCATTTTCGAAGCTTTATTAGCAAATTCATTATAAGCATTTATTATGTCATCTATTCCTTTAAAATAATCAGTATGATCTAAATCAATATTTGTTATTATAACATATTCTGGTTCATAAGCTAGAAAATGTCTTCTATATTCACACGATTCAAGCACAAATTTTTTGCTTTCTTTATTTGCTTTTCCTACTCCATCACCTATTATATAACTACAACCAACTGTATCTTCCAAAACTTTACTTAGCATTGCAGTAGTAGTAGTTTTTCCATGGCATCCTGATATACAAATTGTTTCAAATTTCTTTGTTAGTTTTCCAAGCATCTCTTGATATTCATATATTTCAAGCCCCATTTGATTTGCTTTTATTAGTTCTGGATGAACATTTAATTTTAAAGCTGGAGAATATACGACTATAGTATTTTTATCCATTGCATCATTTGGTTCTGTGTAAATTTTTATGTTACGCGCAACTAATTTATCTTCTGTAAATCTATGATCTTTGGCATCGTCGTAACCTATTACTTCATAACCTAAATCATTTAAAAAAAGTGCAAGAGCACTCATTCCAGCCCCTTTTATACCTGCTAAATAATATTTCATATCATTACTCTCCTTAAAACATTTTATGTAGTCAAGATCAATATATTACTATCGTTACATACTACATATAGTATATAATTTTTAGCTATATAAAGTCAATTATTGAAATAAAAGTTTTAAAAAAAGTTATATTTATTATAACTTATTTTCAAAACCACTTCTTTTAAATAATTTTTCTAAATCATAATTTGAATAAAATATAATTGTAGGTCTGCCATGTGGGCAATTAAATGGATTATCACATTTTCTCAAATCATTTATTAAACTTTCCATTTCTTCAATAGTAATATTCATATTTGCTTTAATAGCCATTTTACACGATAACATAGTTGCTATTTTTTCATTAAATTTAACTATTGAAAAATCTTTTTCTTTTTGAAGTATAACTTCTATTATTTTTCTTGTTTGTTCTTGTTCATAGTTTTTAAGAAGCCAAGTTGGATGAGCTTTTACTATAATTGAATTTATTCCAAATTCTTCTATTTTAAAGCCGATATTTCTAAGTAAATCTAAATTTTCTTTAAGTAAAACAAATTCATCATTTGAAAATTCAAGTGTCATAGGTATTAATAAATCTATTGAACTTTGTGTAGGATTTCCAAGTTTTTCTTTATACATTTCATAATTTACTCTTTCTTTTGCTGCATGTTGATCTATCATATACATACCTTTTTCATTTTGGCAGATTATATATGTACCATGCACTAATCCTACAGGATATAATTCTGGAAGTCTATTTTCTTTTTCTACTTCTTCTTGTTCTATAAAGCTATCATTTATAACAAGTGTTTCAGATTCGTTTACATATATATTTTCATTATTTAATTCATCATTTGAATCAAATAAATCAAATTTAGTTTCACTTTTATATTCAGTTTGAACATCTTTAACTCTATCCAAATCTAGTTTGATTTCTTCATATATTTTTTTAGGTTCAACTTCTTCTTTATTTACTTCTATATGTGGAATCAAATTTCTTTTATGTAACTTTTCTTTTATCATGTTACTTATTAATGAAGTAAGTTCTTCTAATTTAGAAAATTTTATATCCATTTTAGTTGGATGAATATTTACATCAACTAATATTGGATCTACTGTTATACTAAGAACAACTATAGGGTATCTATTATCCGGTTTAAATGAATGATAACTATCATTTACAACTCTATTTATTTCAGCATTTTTTACAACTCTATTATTTACAAGTGTAATCATATTTGTCCTACTAGAACGATGAACCTCTGGTAGACTTATATATCCTTCTACTATATAATCAGCATTTTCTGCATTTACTTTTATCATTTTTTTAGCAACTTCTACACCATATATATCTTTTATTGTTTTAAGTAAATTTGATGAACCATCAGTTGTTAACAAAATATTTCCATTATTTATTAAAGTAAAACGTATATCCGGATGAGAAAGTGATAATTTATTTATATACTCTGTCACATTTGCAAGTTCAGTATATAGACTTTTCATATGTTTTAAACGTGCGGGTGTATTATAAAATAAGTTCTTTACTGAAATTGATGTACCTTTTTTTGAATCAGATGGTTTTACTTCCAATATTTTACCACCACTTATTTCAACAATTGTACCAACTTCACCAGTTGATGTTTTAAGTGTTACATTGCTAACACTGCATATTGCTGCTAAAGCCTCTCCTCTAAATCCTAGTGTTTCTATATGATATAAATCATCTTCACATCTTATTTTACTTGTTGCATGTCGTGAAAAAGCTAATACAGCATCATCTTTATCCATTCCTTTTCCATTATCCGTAATTTTAATTTCTTTTGTCCCTGCATCTGTTAATTCAACTTTAATTTCATTTGCGCCTGCATCAATACTATTTTCTACTAATTCTTTTACTACTGATGAGCATCTTTCAACAACTTCACCAGCAGCTATTTTATTTGCAAGTAATTCATCCATTACTTTTATTACTGCCATACTATCACCTACTATTTTAATTACATATATATTTTAGCATTTTTTATTTTTTTTAACTATATTTTTTTTATTAGTTGTTTAAAGTTTTTTATCTCATATGTAGGTATATAACATGTATCATTTACTATACCTTTCTTGTTATACCAACATGTATCTATACCATATAAATTTCCACCCTTTATATCAGAATGTAATGAGTCTCCTATTATTAATACTTCTTCTTTATTTTTTAAGTTTAACTTTTTAAATAAATAATCATAATATTCTATAGATGATTTTGAATAGCCACAATCTTGTGCTGATACAATATCTAAAACAATGTGTAATATTTTTATTTGTTGTAGTTTTTTTATAGCTTGTTTTCTATTTCCATTTGTTGAAATAATAATATCTGAAAATTTATTTAAAAGAATTAAGTTATTATCATAATTTTCTGTTTTTTTTACTTTTTCTGCTAACATACTTTCATAATATAAATACATTTTATAAGCAAAATTATAGTTAATATCAAAAAAGCTTTTAATTAGTTCTATCCTTAATAATTCAATTTTATCTATTGAAGAAATATTTGAATTTTCATTTTTTTCTTTGGCTATATTTTTCCAATAATAAAGCTCATATTTTTTAAAATCTTCATATGTTAAATTTGTTTTAAATTTAAATTTTTTTAACATTTGATTAAATGCATAACTTGTTGAATAATCATATTCTATTAATGTATCATCTATATCCAATAATAAATATTTATACATATTTCACCCCAAAATCAATTATATAACAAAAATATAATTACACAAAATTGTTATAATTCATCAACAAATAAATTAAATTTTTATAGTCATTTCATACATATTATTAAATGTCGCTTAAATAATACCTATTCATTTGCACTTCTAATTAATTTCTGATTATCTAATTTAGTTATTCCTATAACATTGTTATCATTTGCCAAAATAGTTATTTGTCTTTTGGCAGTTATATTATCACTAAGTGTATTTATAAATTCCGAAATGTATTTTGTTTTGTTCTTTAGTGACTAGAAAATTTTTATTATAATCAAAACCAGTAACATAAATATCAGTTGTTTTTTTTAAATTTTGGGTATATTCTTTATTCTTTCATTAGTTATTCAAATTATTTAAAAAATCTTTTAAGTTTTTTGAAACGTTCATAGGAAGTATTTCAGATAATTCTTCTATAGAAGCCTGTTTCATTTTTGAAATAGTTTTGTATTTTTTTATAAGCAAGTTCCTTCTCTTTTGACCTATTCCCTCAATATTATCAAGTATTCCTTCTAATGAACCTTTACTCCTAATTTGTTTATGATAATTTATTGTATAGTTATGTACTTCATCTTGCATTCTTTCTAAGTAATAAAATAAATTACTTTTTTTATTAATTTTTATTTCTTCTATTGGATCGTTTGCAAGTAAAGCAGATGTTGCATGTTTATCATCTTTTTTTAAACCTATTACTTTTATATTTAAATTAAGTGATTTTATAACTTCACGTGCTACATTCATCTGTCCTATACCACCATCTACTATTATTAAATCAGGTCGTTCTAAATTATCTTTTAATACTCTAAAATATCTTCTATAAATTACTTCTCTCATTGTATTATAATCATCATTTTTATCAAAACTTATTTTAAACTTTCTATAATCGTTTTTACTTGGAATACCATTTTTATATACTACCATACCTGAAACGTTGTAATTTCCAAAAAGATTTGAATTATCAAATAATTCTATTCTATCTAATGTTTCTAGTTTTAATATATTTTTTAATTCTTCATTTGCTTGATATGTTCTTTGTTCATTTTTTTCTATTAAATCAAATTCTTCATTAAGTGCGATTTCTGCATTCTCATTTGCCATTTTTATTAAATTTAATTTTTCTCCTTTTAATGGAACCCTAACATTCACTTTAAGAAATGATTCTAGTAATTCTTGATTTGCTTCACTAGGTACAAGTATTTCTTTTGGAAGTATTACTCCACTTTGATAAAAATTAGCTATATAACGTGTTAATTCCTCATCTTCATTATCTATTAGTGGAAATATTGATTTATGTCTTTCAAGTATTTTCCCACTTCTTATAAAAAATACTTGTATACTAATATATCCTTTATTAACATAAAAACCAAATATATCTCTATCTATATTATCTTTTATTTCTACTTTTTGTTTTTTTAATGTAATATTTATATAATCAAGTAATTCTTTTAATTCTTGAGCTTTTTCAAATCTTAAATTGTCACTTTCTATTTTCATTTCTTTTTTTATTTCTTCTATTACTTCAGAATCATCTCCTCTTAAAAATTTTATTATATCTGTTTTCATGTCTTTAATTTTTTCTTCATCTATAGTATTTGTACAATAACCTAAACATTGACCTATGTGATAATAAAGGCAAGGTTTTTTATTATAAGTTTTACATTTTCTAAGTGGATATATTCTATTTAATAATTCAACTGTTTTTTTAGCAGCATACACATTTGGATATGGTCCATATAAATTGTTATGATTTTTTTTTCTATTTACATTTCTAACTACAAGTAATCTAGGAACTTTTTCATTTGTAAGTTCAATATATGGATAGCTTTTATCATCTCTTAATAATATATTATATTTAGGATCATATTTTTTTATTAAATTAAGTTCTAGTATTAATGATTCTGTTTCACTACCAACTACTATATATTCAAAATCAACTATTTCACTTACTAGTTTTCCTGTTTTTCCAGTATGCGTTCCTCTAAAATATGAACTAAGTCTATTTTTTAATTTTTTTGCTTTACCAACATATATTATTACATTATCTTTATTTTTCATTAAATAACATCCAGGTTTGTTTGGTACTAATGAAAGTTTTTCTTTTATCATGCTATCACCTCATTTTTTGTTAATGCTTAATACATTTTAATTACAAATAATAATATTATTATAAATATAGAAATAGTTATTATATTATTTTTAATAAAATTTATTAGTGAAAAATTTACATCTTCATCTAATACTACATCTACTTTTTTATATATTTTATTTTTATATGATATATCTATATATCCTATTTTTGTATCTTTTTTCATACCATAGTTTAACTTTTCTATACCATTATAATTAATTTTAATTTCATTTTTATCATAATCATTTGGCAAATATAATAATATTGGTTCTTTTGCTTTTATTTTTTTTACAGTTTTAAGATCGTTTTTTATTTTTAGTTCTACTAAGATATCATCTTTTTTTATTATTTCTTGATATTTATAATTTTGAAAATAATAATTATATATATTTATTGCATCTTTTACATGATTGCTACCATTTATATCTGCATTTGTAGTAACTAATAAATATTTTATATTATTGTTTTCATCAAGTGCTATAGAAGCTAAACATCTACCCGCACCATATGTAAATCCAGTTTTACCACCTAATATATAGTTAACACTTGAATCTATAGAATTTGCTATAGAAAATACTGTGCTATAAACAGTTTTAGACTTATCTTTAAATGTATATGATTTAGAAAAAAATATTTCTTTAAATTTTTCATTTTTCATAGCCTCATTTAATAATATAGCAACTTCATCTACTGTAGAATGTTGTTTTTCATCATCTAAACCTATTGGATTTTCAAAAACTGTATTTTTTAAATTTAGTTGTTGAGCTTTTTCATTCATTAATTTAACAAAGTCTTCTTCATTTCCTGATATAGAATATGTAAGTCCTCGTACTGCATCTGCTCCACTAGCTAAAAAAGCTGCATATAATAAATCGTTATATGTTACATTTTGATTTTCTTTTAATCCAACAACTGCTAAATTTTGTTCTCTTAAACCTGAAAGCATATTTGATGTAATAGTAACATTTTTATCATAATCTGAAATATTTTCTATTGCAACTAAAACAGTCATTATTTTAGTAAGACTTGCTATGCTTGTTTCTTGATCTTTATTTTTTTCAAATACTACTGTATTATCATTTAAATTATACATTACGGCATTTTTACTATTTATATCAAGTCCATATGTATTTGATATAAATGTAATAAAGGTTACAAATAATAAAATTATTTTTTTCATATTTTCTCCATTTACATATTTATTTAATACTACTAAATTAATTATACTCTATATAAGATAATTTTTATAGGTTATGTAAAAAAGGTTACTTATAAATCAAAATTATCTTTTAATTAAATAATATTCATTTCATTTAATTTTAAAGCTAAAAAAATTATATCATTATTTTATATAAAATAGTTAATTTATATAAAAAAAGAATTTTATTTTATATAATAAAATTCAAATATGTTTTTATATATCCCCAGTATATATTTTTTTCATTATTAAGTTAACACTTGATACTACAACATTTGATGTATCTTCTTCACCTAATATATCAACTGTAGCTTGTAAAATTGTTGCATCTTCAAATCTGAAAAGTATAGTTTGGGAAAAGCTCATTTGTTTTCCATCTCCGGCTTCTAATTTAAATACAGTATCTTTAAGTGCTGCTCCTTCACCTGTTTTAATGTAAAAAGTTGCACCATGTGTATCATCTGCTTTTTCTATTAAACCTGAAAAAGTAATTTCATAAATTCCTGGTTGTACTTCTATCTGATTTTCACTTGGTAAAGAAAAATATGGAGATACGCTAGGAATAAACCAAGTATCTTCAAGATTCATTGCACCAGATATAACCGAATCTTGAAAACTTGTAAAAAATATACCCTCGTTTGAAGATACAGCAATTGGCCCTTGCATTCCTTGATGGCCTGTCATGCCCGTTGGACCTTGAGGTCCAGTTGGTCCAACTATTTGATAGCCTATTCCAGCACATAATAATTTATTTCTAAGTTTTATATTTTCTTCCAATTCTTGATATTTATCTAAAGACATAAAAAAATACCTCCTATCATAATATATAAGAAAGTATTTTTATTGTATAAATCAAATGTTTGATATATTATTTATTTTTTAATATAAAATTATATGAATCTTTACACATTTCTTCAATAGTTTTAGTTGTTTTAAAATTTAGCTCTTTTAATGCATATGATGTATCTGCATAACATGCATCAATATCTCCAGGTCTTCTATCTGTAATTTTATATTTTACATCTATATTATTTACTTTAGAAAATGCATTTACAAGTTCTAAAACACTGTAACCTTTTCCAGTACCTAAGTTATATGCATCACAAATATTTTCTTTTAATATTTTTTCTATTGCTTTTATATGTCCATTAGCTAGATCAACAACATGTATATAATCTCTTACACCTGTTCCATCAATGGTGTTATAATCATTACCAAATATATTTAAGCATTCTAATTCTTTGTTAGCTACTTTTACAATATATGGCATTAAATTATTTGGTATATCATTTGGATTTTCTCCAAGTAATCCTGATGGATGTGCACCTATAGGATTAAAATATCTAAGTATAGCTATACTCCATGTATTATCTGATTTATATAAATCTCTTAGTATTCCTTCAATCATTAATTTTGTTGTTCCATATGGGTTAGTTGTTGAAAGTGGAAAATCTTCTTTAATGGGTAATGAATCAGGTTTACCATAAACAGTCGCACTAGATGAAAAAGCTATTTTTTTGCAATTATATTCATTCATAACTTCTAATAAAGAAAGGGTTGAATCTATATTATTTCTATAATACATAAGTGGTTTTTTTACTGATTCTCCAACAGCTTTGTATCCAGCAAAATGTATAACGGCATTTATTTGATTTTCACTAAATATTTTATTTAATATTTGCTTATCACAGACATCTCCTTCGTAAAATTTAAAATCTTTTTTTGTTATTGTTTTTATTTTTTCAATAACATCTTTTTTAGAATTTGAAAAGTTATCTATTACTACAACTTCATAATTATTATTTAAAAGCTCAACAACAGTATGACTTCCAATATAACCAGTTCCACCAGTCACTAATATTTTCATAATACCTCCCTATAAATTATCAATTTTATCTTTAAGAGTATGAACTTTATCCTTATTATCTGATTCTAACATAGCTTCTGCACATGGAATATAAGTTATTGCATTACCTTTTTGTTTACAAGTAGCAATATTATTTGAAATAATTTCATCTGATAACATCGGTCTAATTGCATCATGAATTAATATAATATCATTTTCATTGCATTATTCTCTTAATTTAAGAATTCCATTTCTTATAGAACTTTGGCCATTTTCACCACCCTTAACAATCCATTTCAATTTTGTAATATTAAATTGTTTACAATAAACCCTTAAAACATCTTCCCAACCTTCCAAGCATACAACTGCAATAGCATCTATTGCAGGATGTTTTTGAAAGCATTCCAATGTATAAATTATTACAGGTTTATCATTAACACTTAAAAACTGTTTAGGAATATCTTAACGCATTCTACTTCCTACTCCACCAGCTATTACTAAAGCAATATTCATAACATCATCCTTCCATAAATTTTTACTTCTTTTTAAATTATACCATATTTCTACATTTTTTTAATCAAATATGTTGTTTTTACCATATATTTACAAAAAAAGAAAAATTTATATATAATTATTTAAATTTATAACTAAATTTTTGTATATAAAAACCTCAATTCTTTCATAAAAATGAGGTTTTAACACTTTATTTCACTTCTTCTTTTGAATTGTTTTTTATTTTATTTTTCTTATCATTTTCATGATGTTCTACAACAACATTGGTTTTAACAACAAAAAACATAACAATTATTAATAAAATCCCATATATAAAGTATCCTAAAATTCTATCCTTTAATACATATACTATTGAAGCAAAAGCAAATAGCAAATTAATTGCATATATACATAAAACTGTTGCCCTTTGGCTTAAATTTCTATTTAGTAATTGATGATGTATATGATACTTGTCAGGTTCAGAAACTTTTTCTCCTTTTAAACTTCTTCTAATAATAGCAAATAAAGTATCAAGTATTGGTATAGCTAAAATAAGAAGCGGAATTATAAGTGAAGACATCATTACGTTTTTATATCCTGTTAAAGTTATAACAGAAATAATAAAACCTAAGAACATACTTCCAGAATCACCCATAAATATACTAGCAGGATTAAAATTATGAACTAAAAATCCTAAAGTTGATCCTAACATAATGAAAGTTAATAAAAAGCTTGTATCAAAACATCCTTTTAATGATGCTATAATTCCAATCGTTAAGAAAAATATAGAACTAATTCCTGCTGCAAGACCATCAAGTCCATCTATTAAATTCATACAATTTATACATCCCAAAATAAACAATATAGTTATAGGATAAGCTAAATATCCAAAATCAATATAAAAACCAAACGCACTTAGATCTTTTATTAATAAACCACCATAACATACTACAATAAGTGCAGCTAAAAATTGACCAATAACTTTATATTTAGCTGGTACAGGATTAATATCATCAATAATACCTGTAAATATAATTATAAAACTACCTATTAAAACTGAATTCATAAGAGGAGTAGGATTACAAAAAATCATATATCCAAATAAAAATCCAGCATATATTCCAATTCCACCAAGTCTTGGCATTGGTTTTTTATGTACCTTTCTAGCATTTGGCATATCAAGAGCACCTACATGTTCAGCAATTTTTTTTACAATTGGTATAAAAAGTGAGACAAACAAAAATGTACAACAAACCATTAAGATTATTTTTAACATAATATCTAATTCCATTTTACCACCTATATAATATTTTAACACTTTTACACCTATAAGGGCAATACTTTACTTATAATGTTTTCCCATTTATATTTTATTAAAGTCTTATTTATTTCTTCTGAAAGGTTATAGTCTTTAACCTCTTTTTCAGATATAGTTTTTATTAATTCATCTGTGTTTTTAACTAAAATAAGATTTGGTAAATTAAATTCTAGTAATTCTTTATTTTCAAAAGAAATAATATGTTTTTTCATTGCACTACACTCTAACACCTTATTATATATAATATGATTGCTATCATTTAATAAAGGAAAAAACACATAATCAAAATAAGGAATATAGTATTTTAAATTGCTATAATCAATAGAAGGTAAAATAACAGTATTTTTTAATGAATAATCTCTTAAATCAATAGAATCATCTAATTTACCTATTAGTACAATTACGAATGTATTTAATGAATCAATTTTTTTTATCAAATTAAAATTTATATTTTTATCTATATTTCCATAATATCCTATTACTTTTTTATTCATAAATAAATATTTTCTTAAATTATCTGCTATTTTATTTTTAGGATTAATAAAATCCATTTCATTTATTCCATCTTTCATTAAAATTACGTTATCTCTAACACCTTCATAATAAATTTTATATTCTTCACATCTATAAGTTGCGATTAATGCTTCTTTCATAATATCTTTATAAACACCAATTGAATAATTATTATAGTATTTGTATTTATCTATTTTACCCATTATATCAATCCAAATAATTCTATCATCAACCATTTTAGCAAATGTATATTGCAAAAAATAAGTTATCAAAAATAATACTTTTCTATTTTTTAATAAAGGTAATAGTCTTTCTTGATTAGTAACTACAAATAAATTAGGCTCAACTTCTTTTAATTTTGATTCAAAATTTGTAGTACAAAAGAAACATAAAAAACCTTTTCTAGCAAATGTTCTTAATATATTCTGTGGTCTATCTATAGGATAATAGTCTAATGCTTCTGGAAAGACAATAATACCTTTATATGTATCTAATTTTTCTTTTATTTCTAACAAATCTGAATCTATTGGTTGCATCGAAGCAGTAACATATTTTTCTAAATCTTTTGACATAATTTCCTCTGTTTTCTTTTGTTGATTTACAAACATATCAAAAATTCCCATAAAATCACCTCATATAATTAGTATAACATTTTTTTTATAAAATAATTCACATTGATATTTATATATACAATTTATTTACAAAAAAAATATGGATTATAAACTATCCATATTTTCATTATCTTTTTGTTTAGATTTTTTCTTATCCTCTTTTAACTTTAATTTTTCTTGTTTCAATTGTTCTTTTCTTTGCCTTTTTAATTCTTTTTTACTTATAGGTTCTTCTTTAATAGAATTCATTTTAATAGTTTTTTCTAATGTTTCTTCTATTTTCTTAACATTTTTGTTACTTCTAGTAGCTAATATAATTATCATTATTAATAACTCAATTATACAAAATGAACCTAACGCTATTGAAATATAAAAATACATTTTATTTTCTTTTTCCAATTTTTTTGAAACTTCATTATTATATCTTTGAAGTGTGTTTTCTTTAGCATCATAAGTATAGTAAGAAATTTCACCTGTATTTAAATTCATACCATATACAATTGGATAACCTTTATTATCAGTTAAAATTTCAAGTTCCATACCATTAATATCCATTTTATCTTTTGAATATCCTTTTAGTATTTTATCATCATCTATCTGATAAGGATAAATATTTATAGAATTGAAATTTAATTCTTTATATAATTTATAAGTATCATTATTATATATATATAAATTAATATTGCTATTTTCATCTTTTAAAGCTACTAAATTGTATTTTGTTATTTCTCCATAAAAAGCTAGAACTGATTCTCCTGACAAATCAATAGTCGTTTCTCTATAATTAGTTGGTATTGTAAGACCATCTTTTTTTCTAACAACAGTATATTCTTTATCATCAATTTTAACATTTATAGGGTTTGGTTCTTCTACAGTTGCTTTTATTACATAAGTTTTAACGTTTCCATTTTCTGCTGTTACTTTTACTTCTAATTTGTTCTCACCATCTACAAGTGTTATTTCACCTATTCCACTTACTGATGCTTTACTATCTTCTGTTTTCACATTTAACTTAATTTTATAAGTTTCTTTAGGAAGAGTAATTGTATACTCTAATTTATCTTTATTAAATTCAGGTTCTAATTTATAACCTTCTATTTCTAAACTAGATAAATTATTATTTTTACTATATCTAACGGTTGGTGCAGTTGTTTTATTAACTACATTAATACTTTTAGAACCTTTAGAAACATTTTCAGCTACTTCATTCCAAGTATAATATGATGCACTATCTATATATACCTTTGCCGTTCCTACTGCTTTTGCCTTAAATTTAAAAGTATAAGATTTTGATTTTGTACTTCCATCTCCATAACCAACAATTCTTTGCGTTGTATTATCAAGAAGTGTTAATTTTGAAGTATCATAACCTACAACAAAGTTCCATGAACCTAATGCTTCACTTGAAGAAATAGTAACAGTAGTAGTAATTGTGTTTCCTACTGTTACTGAAGAATTAGATTTAACGCTTATACTTGTGGATGCATATGCCTTAACACTAAATATAAATGTCAAAAAGAATGTTAATACTGTAAATAAAATTTTTTTATTTTTCATACTTCCTCCTAATTAATAGTTCCTTGTCCTAATATATGTTTTTGAACTTTTAATAAATCCAATATATCAACTTTTCCATCAGAATTAACATCGGCTGCTTTTAAATATTCATCAGACAAATTTGAAGAACCAATTATATTTTTTTGAATTTTAAGCAAATCTAATATATCAATAGCACCATTACCATCAGTATCACCATTATATATTATTTTATATGTCTTAGTATCGTTATTAATGGTAATAGTTAAAGTGTCACCTGTTTTAAAGCTTTTATCAGATTTTACAATACCCTTACTATCTTTAAATACTATATTAGCGCTCGCATTTTTACTTTGAATTTCATTAATCAAATCTGTAGTTTCTTTATTATTTATACCATACATATATGTACCATCATTTTTAACACTTATATCATTTATAATATCTTGTACATTTGTTGAAGCAGCATTTACAAGTGCGAAATTAAATGTATAAGTTCTAGTAGTTCCATTCTCAGCTTTTACAGTTAAAGTTGCAGTTTTTGTTTTTGTTAAATCTATAGTTCCTGTACCTGATACTGAAGATTTAGAACTTACTGGAAGACCTGTTATTTTAACGTTCTTAGCATTTGATGGTAAATTTACTGTATATGTATTTTTATCTAAATCAAAAGTTTCTAAGATTTTATCATTTATTGTAACTGTTTTTAAATAATTATTAGGATTACCCTCAGATGGTAAAACTGATATTTCAGAAGGTAAATTATTATAAACAGGTATCTTAAATACAAAACTACCATCTACTGTTTTATTTTTACTATATCCACTATACGTTATAGAGGATTCACTCATTGCACCTGCTATATTAGTCATATATTGAAAACTAGTATTTATTACACCATTTTTTACATTAAATCTTTCTAAATAAATTGTATCTTGTCCAGCTTTTACATATCCATTTGCAATAGTTGAAGCACCGCCTGCAATTGCTTTTGCAGGAGAATTCCAGCCCTTATTTACAGCAGTACAAAGACCCAAAATAACTGGATTATCTGATGTATAAGCACCTATATTATAAAAGTTATAATATCCACCATTATATTCATTATTACCACACTCAAATTTTGTAGTTCCTGATATAGCAGTTGTTGTTTGACCAATTTCTTGAGCAGAACGCGAAGCTAAATGAATTGGACTTACACCAGTCATAGTAGCAGCTGTTATAAAATCAGATGAATAAACAAGTAAGTTAGGATAATTTGTTAATGTTGCCTTAACTGCTTCCAATGTGTGCAATTTACTATCATAAGAAAGTTTTTCAAAAGCAAAAATATTATATTCATTTAAATAGTTTCTTGGATCCATATAATAAGCAACTACTTTAGAGTTGGCAGCATACCAACTACTTCCCTCTTTTACATAAAATTTATCTGTTGTATAATCATATGAACCACCTGCTGTAGAATAATATCCTTGATACTTACTATTAGTTAAACTTACACCTACAGCTGATTCTTTAGTTACAGCTGTATTAAAATCAACATTTGTATTATATGCTTCAAAACTCCAATTAGGATGATCATTATGCATCTTAATTAAATAAGGATGATAACTACTTGGAAATTTTGAAAGAACGTTATCTTTAAAATTTTGGTCTGTATCTTCTTTAGGAATAATTGTAACCCTATTTGAATATACCCAACCTGTTTTATTATTATATTTTACATAATACCAATTACTTATTTCACTTAATATTGTAATTTTTGAACCTGATGGAATAATTAAAGTTGATGTTGTTGATGTTGAAGGACCTACCCTTAGATTTTTATCTTCAACTACAATAGCTTCTAAATTTTTATTTTTATCATTCATTATTTCTGCATAATCAGAGCAAACATAACCTATTTTATTTGAATAACTAATCTTATACCATGCTTTACTGCATCCTGAATTTGAAACCTTTACTTCATCTAGAACTGCAACTACATTTCCATACGACAATGTTGAATAAATATTAGAAGAAGTTGTTGCTTTTTCTCTAAAACGTAAGGCACTAGTAGTAACAACAGCTTGTTTAATATTATTATCATCTGCTTTAACACGTAAAGGAATGATGTTAAACAAAAAACTTAAGCATAATACTATTGAAATTACTTTCTTAATTTTTTTCACATAAATCACTTCCTTATCATACAAAACTATTATAACAAATTTCGACATTTTTGTACATATCATATTATCAATAAAGAAAAAAAGTCATATATAATGACTTTTCGTATACAAATTTAATATTGTATTCCCCAAATTACATGATGTTTAGCTTTCTTACCACAACATACACATTTATCATCTATTGGCTGTTCATCTTCTAAGATACATCTTGATTTACATCCTTTAATTTCCTTTATTTTTTCTTCGCATTCTTTATTACCACACCACATTGCATGAATAAAGCCAGGTTGTTTATTTAATATATCTTCAATATCTTTTAAACTATGAGCTTCAAAAGTTAATGAATTTCTTCTTTCAAGTGCTCTATTATACATATCATTTTGTATTCTATCCAATAGTTCTTTTGTATATTTAAGTATATCTGTATCAACTGGAACTGTAATTTTTTCTCTTGTATCACGTCTTACAAAAACTAAATTATTATTAAGTAAATCTCTTTCACCAATTTCAATTCTTATTGGTATACCATTTACTTCTGCTTCTGCGAATTTAAATCCTGCTGATTTTTCACTATCATCTATATAAGCTTCTATATCATTTTCAAGTAATAAATTTTTTATAGATTGTGATTTTTCCATAACCTTTTCAGTCATTTTAATTGGTATAATTACTACTTGCTTTGGTGCGATTTTAGGTGGTAAAACAAGACCATAATCATCACTATGAACCATTATTAATCCGCCAATCATACGAGTAGTTGTACCCCAACTTGTTTGATATGGATACTCTTCTTTGTTTTCTTTATTTGTAAATTTTACCCCATAAGCTTCTGAAAATTTTTGACCAAAATAGTGAGAAGTTCCAGCTTGAAGAGCAACACCATTATACATAAGTGCTTCATTAGTTAAAGTATATTCTGCACCAGAGAATTTTTCTTTTTCTGTTTTTTTGCCTTTTATTGATGGAATAGCTAAAACATTATGATGAAAACTATAATAAACATCCATCATTTGTTTAGTTTCTTTTTCTGCTTCCTCACTAGTAGCATGTATAGTATGACCTTCCTGCCATAAAAATTCTCTGCTTCTTAAAAAAGGTCTTGTTTCTTTTTCCCATCTCAATACATTACACCATTGATTATATAATTTTGGTAAATCCCTATAAGATTTAACATGAGTTGAATAGTAATCGCAAAATAAAGTTTCACTAGTTGGTCTAATACATAATCTTTCCTCTAACTTTTTTTCTCCACCTTGTGTTACCCAAGCAACTTCTGGAGCAAAACCATTTACTAGCTCACCTTCTTTTTTAAGTAAATTTTCAGGTATTAATAAAGGCATTTGACAATTTACATGCCCTAATTTTTTAAATTCTTTATCTAATATTGATTGCATTTTTTCCCATATAGCATAACCATTTGGCTCTATAACAATGCAACCCTTTACTGATGAATAATCAGCTAAAGAAGCAGCTCTTACTACATCAGTATACCATGAAGCAAAATCTACATCTCTTTTTGTAATTTTTTTATTTTCCATAACACATTTCCTTTCACAAAAAAAGAATGGTATTAAAGGAACGCAATTATTATCGTCGCGTGGTACCATCCTTTTGTTTTCTTAATTTAAATAACGGTAAGACTAAAAATCAAACCGGACTTTCTTTCGAAGTCAGTTCATAGGTAGGAATATTAATTTTTTATAATTGAGTTCACACTATCCTCAAATCACTTTTATAAAAACAATTAATACTATGTCCTAATCAACACATTTATAAATAAATTATATACTAAATACAATAATTAATCAATTATTTTTAAAGTTTTCATACCAATTTTTTACTTTATCTTTTGCTTTTCCAGCAATTTCTTTTACATCATCTTTTGTTTCATCCCATACATCACTAGCAGAACTTTTTATTTTATCCTTAAAATCTTTTATTTTATTATAGTTTTCTTGTCCTAACTTATCTTTAGCAAAATCTTTAATATTATTAGCACCTTTTTTTATAAGTTCTGAAGCTTTATTATAAGCATTAGAAGTTTTCTCGCTTATTTCTTCTTTATAATTAGGAAATTTTTTCATAATTATATTATCTATTTGGGTTGCTTCATTAAGTAATTCTTGTTTAGCTGCTGCACTTAAATCATCAAATTTTATTCCTTTAATTTCGCCATCATAAAATATAAAATCAACTAGTGTAATAAAAGCTTGTTTGCAATCCTCTTTGATTTCACTTGCAGTATTACTATTTATAGCTTTACTAATACTATTTTTTAAACTTTCTACTTCATTTAAAACTATATTATCATTATTAGTTAACTCATTTGGCTTTTTTTCTTCAACTTTTTTTGTATCGATTGTAGTTGTTTCTTCTTTTACTTCTTTTTCAGAATAACTAGGTGTTGTAATCTTTGATTCATTTACTATACTACTAGTAGTACTTTCTACTACTTCATTGTTTGGTGTAGATACTTCTGTAATTATTTCACTCGAAGATAAATTATCATCATTTTTAACTGTGTTTTTAGTTGAACATCCTACCAAAACTATACTTGCCATAAAAATACTTATTATTTTAGAATTAATTTTAAAATTTTTCATAATATCACCTTCAGATATATTATACACATATTTTTTATAATTGCAAATTAAAATACAGGTTATAATAACCTGTATTTTTGTAAGCATTTTACTATTAGTTTAAATTATAATAGTTCTTGTTCTAAAACTTCTAATGGTTCATCTTTAAGTAAACCAACTTCTAAATCATAATCAGTTTTCTTATATTTTTTAGCACCTGTTCCTGCTGGTATTAATTTACCAATAATAACATTTTCTTTAAGACCATTTAATTCATCAACTTTTCCATGAATTGCTGCATCTGTTAAAATACGAGTTGTTTCTTGGAATGAAGCAGCTGACAAGAATGAATCTGTCTCAAGAGATGCTTTTGTAATACCTAATAATACTGGGCGACCAGTTGCTGGACGTTTTCCTTCGATTATTAGTTCCTTATTTATATCAGCAAAATGATTTATATTTACTAAAGTACCAGGAAGGAATGTTGTATCTCCACTATTAACAATCTTAATTTTTGAAATCATACGTTTTGCAATAATTTCAACGTGTTTATCAGAAATATCAACACCTTGTGAACCATAAACTTTTTGAATTTCAAGTAAGATATATTGTTGAACAGTAATTGGATCTGTAACAACAAGTAATTCTTTTGGACTAATTGCTCCATGTGTAAGTCTTTGACCTGCAACTACATCGCTATTTAATTCAACAGCAAGTTTAGCACCATAGTTAGAAACATGTTCTTTACTTTCTGCATCATTTGTTATAGTTATAACAAACTTACCACCATCTTCTTCAATCTTAGTAACACGACCAGTAATTTCAGAGATAGTTGCTTTTCCTTTTGGATTACGAGCTTCAAATAATTCTTGAACACGAGGTAAACCTTGAGTAATATCGTCTCCAGCAACACCACCAGAATTGATAGTACGCATTGTAAGTTGGGTACCAGGTTCACCAATTGATTGAGCAGCCATTATACCAACAGCTTCTCCTATTTCAACTATAGAACCAGTTGCTAAATTACGACCATAACATTTTCTACAAACACCATGTTCTGTTTTACAAGTAAGAACAGTTCTAATAGGAACTTTTGTAATTCCAGCAGCAATGATCTTGTCTGCAATTTGTTCAGTAATATATGTATTTCTTTCATACATAACTTCTTTTGTTTCAGGATTGATTATTTTTTTGTTTGTATAACGTCCTACTATACGATTATATAAACTTTCAACAACAGTTCCATCTTTTTCATTAATGAATGCTTCAACTAAAACACCTTGTTCAGTTCCACAATCTTCTTCTTTAACTATTACATCCTGAGCTACATCAACAAGTCTTCTTGTTAAGTAACCAGCATCTGCTGTTTTTAAAGCTGTATCAACTGCACCTTTACGTGCACCATGTGTTGCTAAGAAGAACTCAGATACGTTTGCACCTTCAGTAAATGATGAAGTTATAGGGATTTCTACAGCTTCTCCTGTAGGTTTCATCATAAGCCCACGCATACCTGCCATTTGGTTATAGTTACTCATATTACCACGAGCTCCTGAATCAATCATCATTGAAATTGAATTTTCTTTATGACTCTTAATAAATCCAGCAAGTTCTTCTGCTATACTATCTTTAGCACTATTCCAAATTGCTACAACTTTTTCATATCTTTCTCTTTCAGTAATTAAACCACGTTGGAATTGTTTATTTACTTTATCAACTAAAGCTTGTGATTCTTCAATTACTTGAGTTTTTGTTTTAGATTCGATTATATCTCCTATACCAATTGATATACCAGATAATGTAGAATATTTAAATCCTAAATCTTTCATTTTATCAAGCATTATAGAAGTTTCAGTTGTTTGATAACGTTTATATATTTGAGCAATTAATTTCGTTAAAGTTTTTTTAGTAAATGGTTTAGTTAATTCCATTGAAGCTATTGCTTCTTTTATATTAACACCATGATTTATGAAATATTTACTTGGAATAATCTTTTCAATATTTTCATCACTACCCTCATTTATATATTGGAAACTATCTGGGAAAATTTCATTAAATAATAATTTTCCAACAGTAGTCACTAAGTATTTATCCATATATATATCAGGGAATACTTTATGTTTAAATGAACTTACAGGTAAAGCTATACGAGTATGAAGTGTAATTTCACGTCTTTCATAAGCCATAATAGCTTCTGAATCGTTTTTAAATACTCTACCTTCTCCATCTAATCCTGCTTCTTCAATAGTAATATAATAGTTACCTAAAATCATATCTTGTCCTGGTGTAACAATAGGTTGACCATCTTTTGGTGATAGGATGTTGTTAGCACCTAACATCAAAATTCTTGCTTCAGCTTGAGCTTCATCACTTATTGGAACGTGTACTGCCATTTGGTCTCCATCGAAGTCAGCATTAAATGCGGCACAAACTAATGGATGAAGTCTTATAGCACGTCCACTAATTAGTTTAGGTTCAAATGCTTGAATACCTAATCTATGAAGTGTTGGAGCACGGTTAAGCATTACAGGATGTTCTTTGATTTTTTCTTCTACTATATCCCATACTCTAGGATCTTGATTTTCAATCATTCTTTTAGCGGCTTTAATATTGCTTGCAATTTCTTTTGAAACAAGACCATTTATAACATGTGGTTTAAATAACTCTAAAGCCATTTCCTTTGGAATACCACATTCATACATTTTTAAACTTGGTCCAACAACAATAACTGAACGAGCTGAATAGTCAACACGTTTACCAAGTAAGTTTTGACGGAAACGACCTTGCTTACCTTTCAACATACTAGATAAAGATTTTAAAGGTCTATTACCTGCACCTGTTATGTTTCTACCACGTCTACCATTATCAAATAAAGCATCTACAGCTTCTTGTAACATACGTTTTTCATTTTGAATAATTATAGAAGGTGCACCTAACTCCATTAATTTTTTTAAACGGTTATTACGGTTAATAACACGTCTATATAAATCATTTAAGTCAGAAGTAGCAAATCTACCACCATCTAGTTGAATCATTGGACGAAGTTCTGGTGGAATAACTGGTAATGCATTTAAGATCATCCATTCTGGACGATTACCAGATTGTTGAAATGCACTAAGAACATCTAAACGTTTAATAAGTCTTATACGTTTTTGACTTGTAGAATCTTTTATTTCTTCTATTTCTTTTTTTATTTCTTCTACTTCTTTATCAATATCAACTTCTTTAAGTAGTTCTTGAATAGCTTCAGCTCCCATCCCTACTCTAAAAGTATTTCCATATTTTTCGTAATAAACTCTATATTCTTTATCACTTATTATTTGTTTTTTCTCTAGTGTTGTACTACCTTTGTCCAAAACAACATAAGAAACAAAGTATAATACTTCTTCCAAATCTCTTGGAGACATATCAAGAACAAGTCCCATACGAGATGGAATACCTTTAAAAAACCAAATGTGAGAACAAGGAGTAGCAAGTTCTATGTGTCCCATTCTTTCACGTCTAACTTTACTTCTTGTTACTTCTACTCCACATCTATCACAAACGATATTTTTATATCTTAATCTTTTATATTTACCACATGAACATTCAAAATCTTTAGTTGGTCCAAAAATTTTCTCACAGAATAAACCATCTCTTTCTGGTTTCAAAGTACGATAATTTATTGTTTCTGCTTTTTTTACTTCCCCATAAGACCATGAACGAATTTTTTCAGGTGAGGCAATTGCTATTTTTAATCCTTCAAATTGATTAACATCCATTATTCCTCTTCCCCTTCCATCATTTTTTCAAAACCTTCTTCTATTTCTTTATCAATATCTTCTTCTGACTCTTCATAATCGTCAAAATCATCATATTCTTCTTGAACATCAGGTTCTGAAGGTTCAACATTCTCATTTATTACTTCATCATTAGATAAATAACTATCTTGTTCGTTTTCTTCTAAATCTTTAAGTTCAACAAAATTTCCTTCTTGATTTAATACTGTTATATCAAGACCTAAAGCTTGGAATTCCTTAATCAATACTCTAAATGATTCTGGTATTCCAGGTGTTGGAATTGGAGTTCCTTTAACTAATGATTCATAAACTTTAACACGACCAACTACATCATCGGATTTAGTTGTCATCATTTCTTGAAGTACATGAGCAGCACCATATGCATAAAGTGCCCAAACTTCCATTTCACCAAATCTTTGACCACCAAATTGTGCTTTTCCTCCAAGAGGTTGTTGAGTTACTAGTGAATATGGTCCAGTTGAACGTGCATGTAATTTATCATCAACCATATGATGAAGTTTAATCATATACATTACACCAACACTAATTCTATTATCAAATGGTTCACCAGTTCTACCATCATAAAGAATTGTTTTTCCATCTTCATCAAGTCCAGCTTCTTTTAAAGCATCAACTATTTCTTCACGAGTAGCACCATCAAATACTGGAGTAGCAACATAAATACCTAAGTTTTTAGCCGCGATACCCAAATGCATTTCTAGGATTTGTCCAATATTCATACGAGATGGAACTCCAAGTGGATTAAGTAATATATCAACAGGACGGCCATCTGCTGTATATGGCATATCTTCTTCTGGAAGAATAAGTGAAATAACACCTTTGTTACCATGACGACCAGCCATTTTATCTCCAACGCTTATTTTACGTTTTTGAGCTATGTATACACGTACAATTTTAGAAACACCAGCAGGTAATTCATCAGTATCTTCTTTTGTAAATATTTTTACATCGTGAACAATACCTTCTCCACCATGTGGAACACGTAATGATGTGTCTCTAACTTCACGAGTTTTTTCTCCAAAGATTGCATGTAATAATTTTTCTTCTGAAGTAAGTTCAGCCATACCTTTTGGTGTAACTTTACCAACTAAAATATCATCATCTTTTACTTCAGTACCAATTCTTACAATACCGTTTTCATCCAAGTTCTTACGAGCATCTTCACCAACATTTGGAATATCTCTTGTAAACTCTTCAGGTCCTAGTTTTGTATCTCTACATTCAATTTGATAATCTTCTATATGAATTGATGTATAGACATCATCTTTTACTAATCTTTCATTTAAAATTACGGCATCCTCATAGTTATATCCATTGTAGTTCATAAATGCTACTGTAACATTTCTACCTAATGCCATTTCACCTTTTTCAGTACCAGGTCCATCTGCAATAACCATTCCTCTTGTTACTTTGTCACCTAACCTTACGATAGGTACTTGATGATAACAAGTTCCGGCATTACTACGTTCAAACCCATTTAAATAATATGTATCTTTACCACCCATAGTTTTTACAATTATTTTCTTAGAATCAACATAATCTACTACACCATCAGCGGATGCTATTACAACAGCTCCTGAATCACGAGCAGCAATTGCTTCTACACCTGTTCCAACAATTGGAGCTTCTGGTTTTAAAAGTGGGATTGCTTGACGTTGCATGTTTGCACCCATCAATGCACGTTTACCATCATCATGTTCTAGGAATGGAATTCCTTGTGTAGTAATTGAAACTACTTGTTGAGGTGATACATCTATAAAATCAACTTTTTCTTTTTCTATAATTATATTTTCACCACGATAACGAACTGGTATACGATTATCTACAAGTTCATCATTTTCATTAACTTTTGCAGTTGCTTGTGAAATATAATGTTCTAATTCTTCATCAGCTGTCATGTAAACTATTTCATCAGTTAATTTACAATTATTTACCTTACGATAAGGTGTCATAATAAATCCATAATCATCAACTCTAGCATAACTTGCAAGTGAAGTTATAAGACCAATGTTTGGTCCTTCTGGTGATTCGATTGGACATATTCTACCATAATGTGATGGATTAATATCACGTACTTCCATACTTGCTCTATCACGAGAAAGTCCACCAGGTCCTAAAGAAGATAAACGTCTTTTATTAGTTAATTCTGCGACTGGATTTGTTTGATCCATGAATTGAGAAAGCTGACTGCTACCAAAGAATTCTTTCATTGCAGCTGTAAGAGGTCTAATATTAATCAAAGTTTTTGGAGTAACATCGTCTATTTCTTGAGTTGACATTCTGTCTCTAATAACTCTTTCCATACGACTTACACCAATTCTAAATTGATTTTGTAATAACTCTCCTACTTGTCTTACTCTACGGTTTGATAAGTTATCTATTTCATCAAAATTACCAACACCTTCAAGTAAGTTTAAATAATATGATACTGAAGCATAAACATCAGATATAGTTAAACGTTTTTCATCTATTGTTTGATCATTACCAATTACTTTAATTACTTTATCCGGATTTGATTTAGAATATACTTTAACAATTTGAACCTTATTATATGAATCAAGTTCTTCATTAATTTGTACTTCTGTAACACCATATCCATTTTCAAATATTTCTTTTAATTTTTCTAAAACTTCTTTATCAATTAATGTTCCCTCTGCAAATACAACTTCATTATCTACTTTAATATCTTCAGCTAATTTGCAACCTAAAATTCTTTCAGTTACATTTAATTTTTTATTATATTTATAACGTCCTACTTTCGCTAAATCATAACGGAAAGCATCAAAGAATCTTGAAATTAATTGATTTTTAGCACTATCAAGTGTAGATGGTTCTCCAGGTCTTAATTTAGAATGTATATCAATTAAAGCCTCATCTGTATTTTTATTAGGATCTTTTTCTAATGTTTTATTAATATAATCATCTTCACCAAATAAACCGATTATATCCTCATCATTAGAAAGTCCAAGTGCTCTTAATAATGTTGTAATAGTTACTTTTCTAGTACGATCTATTCTTACATAAACAATGTCTCTAGCATCTGTTTCATACTCTAACCAAGTACCACGTGTAGGAATAATTTGAGATGTAATTATTAATTTTCCATTTTTCTTATCTATTTCTTTTCCGAAATATACACTAGGTGAACGAACCAATTGTGAAACAATAACACGTTCTGCCCCATTAATAACGAAAGTTCCACTTTCTGTCATTATGGGCATATCTCCTAAGAATATTTCTTGTTCTTTTACTTCACCAGTTTCCTGATTAAATAAACGTGCAGCTACCTTTAAAGGTGCAGCAAACGTTGCATATCTTTCTTTGCAACCTTTGATTGAATATCTTGGTTCATCAAATGTATATTCTCCAAATTCTAACGACAAATTTCCTGTAAAACTTTCAACAGGAAAAATATCTTCAAAAACTTCTTTTATACCTTCTGTAATAAACCAATCATATGATTTTTTTTGAATTTCTAATAGATTATTTAATTCAATAGCATTTTTTGTTTTTGCGTATGTACGTCTTTCTCGGTGATCTCCAATTTTTTTAACTTTATAAGTCACTCATTTCACCCCTATAACTATAATAATATTTAATGCATATACTTGACTTAAAGTATACGCCACCAATTTACAATTATACCAAACGTAATTCAATGTGTCAATGATTTACAGCTTTAATAACATAAAAACCCTTATTTTTTTCAACTATTGTTACGTCATAGAATTGTTCTAATTTTTTTGTTATTGTTTTAGCCCCTTGATCTTTGTTTATAACTATCCAAAGTTCTCCATTTTCGTTTAGGTGTTCTTTGGCTTCAAATAATATTTTATATAAAACTTCATTTCCTACCCTAATTGGTGGGTTACTTACAATAAAATCATATTTTTTATTAATTTTTTCATATATGTTACTTTCAAAAATGTTAGTATTTACATTATTCAGTTTCGAATTTTTAATAGCTAAAGATATGCTTCTTTTATTTATATCAATCATATCTATTTTTTCTTTTGTTTTTAATGACAAGTATATACCAATTGGACCAATTCCACATCCAAAATCAAGTATTTTTCCCCTAAATCTATCTATTTCTAAATTTTCAAGTAGAGTTCTTGTCCCAAAATCAAGTTTATTTTTAGAAAAAACTCCATTATCTGTATAAAACTTTAGTTCAATATCATTTATTTTCGTAACATATATTTTTTCATTGCTTTTTATTTCATCATTTGTAAAATAATGAGACATTTTTATCTTCCTTTTTAACGGTTAAAGCCCATACTAAATAAATTAGTATAGGCTACCTATAATAAATTCAATTATTTTAATTCGATTGAAGCTCCAGCTTCTTCAAATTTAGCTTTAATTTCATTAGCTTCATCTGCAGATGCTTTTTCTTTAACTACACCACCATTGTCAGCGATGTCTTTAGCTTCTTTAAGTCCTAATCCTGTTATTTCTCTAACTAATTTAATAACAGCAATTTTGTTAGCACCAGCACTTGCTAATACAACGTCAACACTGCTTGGTCCTTCTTCAACAACAGCACCAGCTACAGGAGCAGCTACTGCTACAGCACTTGGATCAACACCAAATTCTTCTTTCATTGCATCTACTAAATCTTTAACTTCTAAGATTGTCATTTCTTTAATTGAATCAATTATTTCTTTTGTACTTAATTTTGCCATTTTATATTCCTCCTTATTTAATTATTTTTCTAAATTTTGACTATGTAAGTCCAAACAAATTGCAAAGTCACGAACTGTGCCCATTAAGCCAGCTGCAACCATAGTAAGTAATGTATCTCTTGATGGGATTGCTGCAAGTTTTTGAAGCATAGTTACATCAGCAACTTCTCCATCTACTATTCCAACTTTTAATTCTAAAGCTGGATGTTTTTTTGCAAATTCACTTAATGTTTTGATTGGTGCTATTGTATCTGTACCAAATGCTATTGCTTTTGGCCCTTCTAGAACACCTAAATCAATATTTAATGAATTCATAGCTCTTGTTGTTAAAGTGTTTTTATATACTTTAAAGTCTGAATTACTTTCGTGTAATTTTCTTCTTAGCTCATTTGTTTCTGTAACAGTTAAACCTTGATATTCAAAAATTACTACTGAAGCAGATTCTTTTACTTTATTGCTTATTTCATCAACAACAGATTGTTTCTTTTCAATAATCTTAATGTTTGCCATGAAACACCTCCTAATCATAATAATCACCAAACGTAACTTAACAAAAGACCTTACGTAAACAGTAAGGCCTTAAAAAACATATTCTAAGTCCTCGGTAGGAAATATTAAGCATTGTGTGCTCCTACTGTCTACGGTACGGTACAATATACGAATGTGTACTAACTTTTCAAACAAACTGATTATAACATATAATCAATTAATTGTCAAAGCTATTTATATCAACTTTGATTCCAGGCCCCATTGTAGAAGAAATTGAAATATTTTTTACATATGTTCCTTTTACAGTTGCTGGTTTTGATTTTAATATTAATGCAACAAATGCCTTAATATTTTCCATTAAAGCTTTTTCATCAAAGCTTACTTTTCCAACAATTACTTGTACATTTCCATATGTATCAGTACGATATTCTACACGACCTTTTTTAACATCTTCTACAGCTTTTTTAGTATCAACTGTAACTGTTCCAGTTTTTGGGTTTGGCATTAATCCTTTTGGTCCTAATACTCTACCAATTTTACCTAAAGCAGGCATCATATCTGGAGTAGCTATCATAACATCAAAATCAAACCAATTCTCTTTTGATATTTTTTCAATCATATCCATATCTCCAACATAGTCTGCTCCTGCTTCTTTAGCAGCTGTAGCATGTTCTCCTTTAGCTAAAACTAAAACTTTTTTTGTTTTTCCTGTTCCATTTGGAAGAACTGTTGCCCCTCTTAATTGTTGATCAGCTTTTTTAGTGTCTAGATTTAAACGTATAGCTATTTCAACTGAAGAATCAAAATTAGTTATAGAAGTTTCTTTTACTAATTTAACAGCTTCTTCTAATGTATATGCTTTAGTTTTTTCTACTTTTTTACTAGCTTCTACATATTTTTTACTTTTTTTCATACTTTTACCTCCTTATGTGGTTTTAACACTTTATTGTTTTTTTGTTTAAGCGTATTAACGGTTTTTTCCTCCCACGTAGGAATACTATTCAGAAATTTCAACACCCATATTAAGTGCAGTACCTTCAACTATTTTCATAGCTTCTTCTACAGTATATGCATTTAAATCTGGTAATTTTGTCTCAGCAATTTCTTTTAATTGTTCTTTTGTTATTTTAGCAACTATTTCTTTTGATCCTTTTGCAGAACCTGATTTAATTTTAGCAGCTTTCTTAATTAAGAATGCAGCTGGTGGAGTTTTAATTACGAAATCGAAAGTTCTGTCATCATAAACAGTAATTTCAACTGGTAAAATATCCCCCATTTTATCTTTAGTTGCATCATTATATTTTGTACAGAATTCTTGTAAATTAATTCCTGCTGGTCCTAATACAGTTCCGACTGGTGGAGCTGGTGTTGCTTTACCTGCAGGTATTTGTAATTTTATTTTTTTAGTTACTTGCTTTGCCACGAAAAACACCTCCTATATTTTTTTTCGCGTGTGGTCATAATGATATACGCTTAGACTCAATCTCCCACTTGCTCTATATTTAACAAAATATAGCAATATGATAATAACACATTTTATATATTTTGTAAATAATTATTTTTAACTTTTAGATATTTGTGCGATTTCTAATTCAACAGTTGTTTCTTGTCCAAATAAATCAAGTAAAACTTCAATTTTATTGTTTGGAATATCGATGCTTTTAATTTTACCATACATTCCAGAGAATGGGCCATCATTTACTTTAACTACATCGTCAATATTTAAATCATTTCCAATATCGATTCTGCTCATTCCCATAGAAGATAATATTTTATCTACTTCTTGTGGTGTTAAAGGAAATGGTTTAGCGCCTTTACCAGAAGAACCTATAAATCCTGTAACACCTGGTGTATTACGAACTATGAACCAAGCTTCATCCGTCATAATCATTTCTACTAAAATATACCCAGGAAACATTTTTTTTACTTTTTCTTTTGAAACTCCATTTTTCATTTCTACTTCTTTTTGTTCTGGAACAACTACTCTAAAAATGTAATCTTCCATTCCCATTGAACTTGCACGCATCTCTAACTTTTCTTTTACTTTATTTTCATGTCCAGAGTAAGTGTTTACTACATACCATTCTTTTTCCATTAAATAAACACCATCCTTACTCCAGCTATTATTAAGTCAGTTGCTATAAAAAATAGTCCAAGTATAGCCATAAACACTAATGTTGCAATACTATAAGTAATCATTTCTTTTTTTAAAGGCCATCTTACTTTTTTTAATTCACTTTTTACGTCTTTAAAAAAATGTTTTTGTTCTTTTTTTGGAGAACTCTTTTTTGTAGTTTCCTTTTTAGTTTTTTGTGTTGTTTTTTTTGCTGTTTCTTTTTTTGTTGCTTCTTTTTTTGTTTTTTCTACTTTTTCTTGTTTTTTTGTCATATTAACTCCCTCTTTTAATAATATGTTTTTTTGCAAAATAAAAACACCTTCGTGCAATTAAATTGTAACATAAAGGTGTTTATATGTCAATCTATTATTTATCATTTGGAAGTTTAGCAAAACTGCTATTAAATTGTGAAACCAATTGTTTAAATTTAGCACATGATTGAGCCAAGTTTTCTTTTTCAAATGAAATCTTCTTTTCCTCTGCTTCTTTTTGTTGCGCGAAGTGTTCTTTTGCCGTTTCTAAATCTCTTCTTTCATTTTGAATAGTTTGAAGGCTTAAAACAGTATCTTTTTCTAATTGAGCTTGTTCATTAGCTAATTTTTCTTTTTCTAAATTTAATTTTGATTCTTCTGTTTCTCTATATTTATTAAATTGTTCTTTATCTGCTTCTAATTTTTCACGTTCTATTTTAATTGAATCTTCTTTAAGGTTTAATTCTCTATTTTTAACTTCAGCTTCGGCTTTTAATTCTTCTTCTTCATCTTCTAAACGATTTTTTTGAATTTTCATATATTCCTCAAATTGTTTTCTTTCTAATTCTAAGCTTTCTTTTTGAGAATCCATATATTTTTCAAAATCTAATTTTTCTTTAGCTAATTCTTCTTTTGATTGATTAATGCTATTTTCATTTTCTTTTATATTTTTTTTCTTTTCGATAATTTCACTAATTAAATTATTTGCACCTTCAACATCTTCATATAAACTATCAAAATATGCATCAAAATCATTTGACTCTTGTTCTTCTGCACCATTACTTTCAAGTGAAACAAAATCATCTTTTTCTATCGGTTCAGCTGTATCAGAAATAGTTTCTTCTGTAACAACAGGTTTTTCATCTAAAGTAGTTGGTGCAACATTTAAAACAACATTGTCATCAGTATGCCAATTATCATCTAATATATTATCCATTTCTTTTGCTTCAAAAAAATCATCTGAAAAATCATTAGCATCATTACTAGTGTCTATTTCATTTACAATAGGTTGTTTGATTGGTTCATTAACATTTAATGTTTCAATATTCTCGTTCATTTTTATTCCCCTTCACTATTCCATGCAACTACAAAATGCACTACCTTATTTTATTCGATATTATTATAACAAAGTTTTTTGTAAAAAAAAAGACATTTTTCAAAATTTCTTATTTTTTTATTTATCAGAAATGGCTTTTTTCATTTTTTGTTTTAATCTTTGTATAGCATTATCTATTGTTTTTGGATCTTTTTCTAAAATTTCTGCTATTTCCTTATAATTAAAACCACTAATTTTTAAATCAAATACTTGTTTTTCTAAATCGGTTAGTAAATTATGTGCTTTTTCTATTATTTCTGTTTCTGTTTCATAATTAATCATCATATCTTCTGGATTATAACTATTATCTCCAACTACCATTTCAAATACATCTGTTTCGTTTGTTTTTATTTCAAAAGAAACAGAATCGTTAAGTATTTTATGTTTTAATCTGCATGTACTTACAACTAAACTTATAATCTTTCTTTCAATACACTTTCTTGCATATGTATAAAAACTTGCATCTTTGTTTTGATCATAATTTTTTAAAGCTAAATTAAGTCCAAGCATTCCTTCTTGTATCAAATCATTAAGTTCTAATCCTTTGTTTTTACAATATTTATATAATTTATTTGATATATTTACTATTAATGGTTTATATTTTTCAAATAATATTTCGTTTGCTTCTTCATTATTTTCAGAAATATAATTTAAAAGTTCATAATCATTATATTCTCTATATTGCATTATTTTGTTTCACCACTTCATATATTAATATTCCTGCTGCAACAGATGCATTTAAGCTATTTGTTTTACCAATCATAGGAATGGATGCAATAAAATCACAAGAGTCTTTTACCAATCTTCCCATCCCTTCTCCTTCATTTCCTATTATAAGCGCAATTTTGCCTTTATAATCTAACTTTGTATAATTAGTACCATTCATATCTGTACCAACAATCCAATATCCATTTTTCTTAAGATAGTTTATAGTATTAACTAAATTAGTAACTTTTGATATTTTAACATTTTCAATAGCTCCAGTTGAAACTTTAATTACTGTTGAATTAACTTGAACACTTCTATCTTTTGGAATTATTATTCCATCTACACCTGCTGCCTCACATGTTCTTATAATTGCACCAAAATTATGAGGATCTGTTATATGATCTAAAATTACAATCAAACTATTTTCTGATTTTACTAAATTTTCTACTTCTTCATATTTATAATCATCAACTACTAATATTATTCCTTGATGATTTTCACCTACTAATTTATCCAATTCATATTTTTCTAAATAATTAATATTTGTATTTTTTAGTTTATCTAATATTTCTCTATCATTAAATTTTTTATATACATAAGCTTTTTTTATTTTCTTTTTATTTTCTAGTGCTTCTTTTACTACATTTTTTCCATATATATACATATTTACTTTACCTCCAAAATGTAATTCATTATATAATTTATACGTTCAATATTATTATTTAAATATAAATATCCAATAATAGCTTCTAATCCTGTTGAATGTTTATATGTAATTATATCTGTATTTTTAGGATGTCTATTTCCTTTATGGTTTCTTGCTCTGATTATTATTTGCATTTCATTTTCTGTAAAAACATTATTATCAATCATATTTTTCAAAAAATAAGCCTGATTTTTTGCAGAAACATAATTAACTGCTTCTTTTTGTAATTGTTCTACTTTAACTATACCTTTTTGTATTAAATGTTTTCTAATATAAACTTCATATATTGCATCTCCAATGTATGCTAAACTAAGAACATTTAGTGTATTATAATTCATATTCATCATACCTGTCAAATGTTATTCCTTTAATTGATCCATCTTTTAAATCGTTTATTACAACTGATAATGCCTTTTCATAATCAATTTTTCCACCTTTTATTAAGCATCCTCTTAGTTTTCCAATATGTTCTAAATTAACAATTATATCTTCATCTAATTCTGTTAATTTATATCTTTTTTCTAATATACCTGGATAATATTTTAATAATGTATTTAGTATATATTCTGCAACATCATAAAGTGGGAGAACTTCTTCTTTAATGGCTGTTAAACTTGCTAAGTTAAATGCAACATTTTTTTCATCTAATTTAGGCCATAATATTCCAGGTGAATCAAGTAATTCAATATCATTATTTATTCTTATCCAATTTAATTCTTTTGTAATACCTGGTTTATTTCCAGTATTAACAGCTTTTTTTCCAACTAATCTATTTATCAAAGTCGATTTTCCAGCATTTGGAATACCTACAACTAAAACTCTTGCTTTTCTTGGTAACATTCCTTTTTGCTTTCTTTTTAAATTTATTTCATCCATTAGTTTTTTCGTCAAATTTAGTAATTGTTTCATATTAAGATTATGTTCTAAATCTATAATCAATACATTATATCCTTTAGATTCATAATATTTTTTCCATTTATTTGTTTCTGTTATATCGCATAAATCTGATTTAGTCATAATTATTATTCTTGATTTGTTTTTTATAAAATTATCTATATCTTTTATTTTTGATGAATAAGGTATTCTTGAATCAATTACCTCATACACTATATCTATTTTATCTATATTTTCTGATATTAATCTTTTTGTTTTAGCCATATGACCTGGATACCAGTTTATATTAGTTTTATTTTCATTCATTTGGATCAACTCCTTTTTAAAATCATTAAAATTATAGCATAAAAAAGGCAGATTTTGTACTAATCTGTCTAAATTTGTGTTATTTATTAGGGGTTTAAATCTTACGTAATCATTTTTTTAGTAAAAACCCTAGGCCATATGGCAAATATAATTTTTTATTTTGATTCTCGTTTATTCACCAATTTTTTATTTTTTGAAAATTGTTTGACTATTGATATTAATACATCTACAGTCTTTTCCATATCTTCCATACATATATATTCATAAACACTATGAAAATTATGTCCACCTGTTCCTATATTAGGGCATGGAATACCATTATAACTTATTTCAGTACCATCAGTTCCACCTCTGATTGGTATTATTAATGGTTCTACATCTACTTGTTTCATAGCAAGAACAGTATTATCAATTAAATCTTTATTACTATTAATTACTTTATACATATTAAAATATTGATCATTTATTTTATAGGAAATACAATTATTATATTTATTATTTAATTGCTCAATTATTGTCTTTAATATTACTTTTCTTTTTTCAAAATTTTCTTTATCAAAATCTCTTATTAAATATTTCATTTTTGCATGTGATACATTACCTTCTAAATTAGTTAAATGAAAGAATCCTTCATAACCCTCTGTATTTTCAGGTAATTCATCTAGAAGTAATGAATTAATAATTGTTGCAATACGAATAGCATTTATCATTTTACCTTTTGCTGAACCAGCATGAGTTGAAAAGCCATTTATTTCAATATCTACTTTAGCAGCATTAAAATTTTCATATGAAAATTCCCCTAATGAACTTCCATCTACTGTATATGCTAAATCTGGTTTAAAAATCTTATAATCAATATTTTGTGTACCTAAACCAATTTCTTCATCTGGAGTAAAACATACATATATATCACCGTGTTCTTCTTTATTTAATGAAAAGTATTCAAGCATTTGCATTATTTCTGCAATGCCTGCTTTATCATCTGAACCTAATAATGTAGTTCCATCTGTTGTAATTAATGTTTTACCTTTGTGAGTCTTTAAATCTGGATACATTTCACTACTTATTATTTGACTATGATTTAATTTAACATCATTACCATCATAATTACATATAATTTGTGGTTTAATATCATTACCTTTTGCCTGTTCAGAAGTATCTAGGTGTGCTACAAAACCTATTTTAGGTAATTGTTCATTACCTTTTAATTTAGCATAAACATAACAATTTTTGTCATCAAAAAAAATCTCATCAACATTCATTAAATTTAATTCATCAATCAACATCTTAGCAAATTCTAATTGACTCTTTGTACTAGGTGTATTATCTTTACTAGAATCGGATGTTGTGTCAATACTTATATATCTAATAAACTTATCTAATAAACTCATAATATTTTCCCCCCCTAAAGTTAAAACATATTATATCATTTTCTATATTTTTTGCAAGTTTTTACACGGAGTTTAACCTCTGTAATCACCTGATTAATTCCTAATAAAAAAATACCTATTTTTAGACATCTTTAATCATTTTTTACTATTTTTTAGTGTTTTTTAACAAAAATATGCAAGATTCAAATTCGAGTTTTTCCTTATTTTACAATAATTTCCGTAGGGGTTTAAATTAATTGTAATCAACCAGTTAATTCCGATTTTAGTTAACTTTTCATTGTTATCTGTCATTTTTATCACCTTCTATTTTATTATTATTTCTATATTTTACCGTCAATAATAGTATTAGTAAGCAAAAAGAAAATTCTAATGTTGTTTCGAACTTTAGCATAAATTCATTAGAACATAAAAATGCATATAATGAATAAGAAAAACTACTTACAACCCATATTATCCAAGAAGTTGTACTTAAATCATTTGACTTTTTTGTTTTAATTAATTTAATTGCTTGTGGTAAATAGGAAATTAATGTACATAATGACACAATTCCTAACAATACATCTCCAATCATTAATTTTGTCCTCCCTTATTTTCTTCTAAATATTTACTATAAAACTCATCCATTGATGAAATATATTTTTGATCTTGAATTACTCTGTACTTTTCATACTCACTTTCAGCTTTTTCTACTGCATGTTTATGAGATATATTGCCACTATTTTGTAACACTTTTTTTCTTCTAAATTTCAATAAATCATCTGTTGCATTAATCCAATCTTTCATTGTCATAACATGTCTTTCTTTTGCTTCATCTTCTGCAAATACTAAAAACATATTTGTTAAATCATTTAATTTGTTTAATTCTTCTTCATTTAAATAATTTTTAGCAACTACTACATCATATTTATATATTAAACCATTGGGAGAATTTTTCCAATTAGTAAGTCCCATATGTTCTTTATCTGAATTTGCTCTACCATATATTAATTCAGCAGCAGTATGTCCACTAATTGCATAATGTAATTTATTTTGAACTATTTTAAAAAATGTATATGCTTCTTCTGATTTCGGATTGTAATCAGTTGAGGTTGCTATAAATAAATCTGTAATTTTTTGATAAGACATTCTTTCACTTACTCTAATTGTTTTAATACGTTCTAGTAATTCATCAAAATATTTAGAGTCATATTTATTTCCATTTATAAAACGTTCATCATTTAAAGCAAATCCCTTAGTCATATATTCTTTTAATATTTTTGTAGCCCATATTCTAAATTCTGTTGCTTTTTTAGAATTAATTCTATACCCAACTGCAATTATAGCATCAAGACTATAAACTTCAGTATTATAATTTTTTCCGTCAGGTGCAGTTATTTCCATTTTGGAAACAGCTGAATTTTTATCTAATTCATTTTCTTCAAATATATTTTTTAAATGTTTTGATATTGCTGGTACTCCAACATCGAAAACCTTTGACATTCCTTTTTGTGATAACCATAAAGTTTCATCTTTATAAATAGCATCTACTATAATATTACCTTCACTATTTTTATATATAATTAATTTGTTATCTTCCATTAATAATCTCCTTTCCTTTAGTTTTTCATAAGTCATACACTTATCAATTTATGTTTGTCTTATTTTCATTCATTTGGTTCAATTCCTTTATATTCTAAATAATTCAACTATTATTTTAGGAATAACTTCATTTCTTATTTTATGTCTATATTCATTTTCTTCTTCAGTTCTACCACTATATAATGACTTATTTAACACTGTGTTATCAGATATACAAAAAAGTGCAGTTACATTTATATTTAATAATTCATTGCATTTAAATAGATTAGCTGTTTCCATTTCTATAGTTTTTGAACCTAACTCTATAATTTTATCAATATGATAAAATTGTGCAAACACTGTATCAGCACTAAAATTAGGAACATTATGATATTTAATATTTTCCTTTTTTAAAATATCAATCAATTTATTAGTAAAGTCTTTAGAGGGGTACTTTTTCTTTAAAAATTCATCTTCTAAATTTCTATTTAAGTATCTTGAAGCCCCGTCTCCACATATTGAATATTCAGGAACGACAATGTCTCCTATTCTAATATTTTCATCTAGTGATCCTGCAGATCCTAAGAATACTAAGTTCTTACATTTCGTTACACCTAAAGATAATATAAAATCCATTATACCAGGAGCACCTATACGTTTTAATTCTATATATGAAAAGGAAAGATCATCTTTATAAAAATTATAAACTTTTTCAGATACTTGTTCTATTTTAAAATTCATATTATCAAATATATCATGACTCCACCATGGTGCTATTACAACATTTTCTTGAATTTTTTCATATCCTTTTCGAATCTTTATATTTTCTTCAGTTGTACCATACTTTAAATGGGAATTTATTAAATCACTATAATTCATTATTTCACCTCTTTTTTATAAGTGTTGCAAAAAGTGTCACCACCATATTTGCCACGTTTCGAATATATACCAATTGTATTTGCTTTATCACATCACTCATTAACACTAAGTGTAAATGTATGAAGCTCAGCCTCATTTTTAAACCCGACGAATTCGACGAAATTAAAATTTGGATTATATATTGATTCCCAAGTTTCTAAAAATTCTAGAGTAATTCTATTTTTTAACCAATTTCTTATAATATCATCTGATGAAGATTTACCTTCTTTAAATTTTGTAAAATCCGAAATACAAATATAATCATTATCATTCATATTTGCTATACTAACTTTAACGTTTTGAACTTCAATTATTTTATTTGCCATATATTCGCCTCTTTTCTTTATTTTGCTATAAATTTTATAGTGGGGCACAAAGTCATAATCACATTTCTAATTCCTATCATAAATATTATTAAAATCACTATATTTTTATCATTTTTTAGTAATTTTAACATATTTTCAACGAAAACATGCAAGATCTAAATTTTAAAAAAATCTTTATTTATAAAGGCTTTCTAAGTTGTTGTAATAAATCGTAATCAACCAGTTAATTCCGACTTTAGTTAACTTTTCTTCTTGATTGTTATTTTTCATTTCAGCTCTAATTCTTCTTTTTTGATACATATCCATTATTTATCACTTCCTTTATTTCTTATGTTTATTTTTCAAATTAACAAGTCCAATATTAAATGTATTTGATATTACTTCAAACAGTTTGTAATTATTTGTCATATTGGTATATCTCATCTTCATAATATCATCGGTTATTTCATATTCATTATTAGTGCATAATACTTCATAATTAATACCAGTATCTTCATAAAATTTATTAGTATCATAAAAACCATTTCTTAAATAAAAATTTTTACGTCTAACACTTATATTATCAACAGGTGAATCAATTGATAAAAATAATACTTTATATTTTTCTTTCAAATCCATTAATATTCTAGAACCATAATTTTGGTTTCTTAAATTCGGTTCTACTGCTAAATACATAAGATAATATGCATTACTACAATTAACAAGATAACACATTCCTATTAATTTATCATTATCAATTATGACGTATAAATCAGAATTATTTTCTTTAGAACACTCTTCTAGTATCCAAAAAGGAAATCTTTCTTCTTTAGGAAACGAATTTAAATATAATTCTTCTATTTCATTTGCATATTCAATGTTATTTATATATTTTAAAGACATTATTCCTCCTATTTTATTTCTTCAAGTTTCTTTTGCACTTTTATTTCTAATTTTTTCTTTTCTTTTTCTAATTCTTTTAAGCTCTTTTTAGTTATCGTCATTTCTTCAGGCATCATTCCACCAATATCAGCAATTGCTTTCCTTACTTTTTTTCCTACCTCATAATGAACATTTTTTTCTCCTTGTACATTATCTTTTAAGAGTTTTTGCTTAGTTTGATTTATTCTAAATAAATTAGCTACTAATTCATCTTCATCCATATTGTCCAAAATATCTTCTCTATAACGTAATTTTTTTCTTTTAAATATATCATCGGCAGTTTCTCCATTATATGATCCTTTATATCCAGCATTATGAAATTCTGCCATATTTTTAGTGCCTGCAGCTGAAGCAACCTCTTGTAATGTATAATTGACTTGCTTTCTTAATTTTCTTTGATAAAATCTTTTTTCATCATCTGATAACGAATCATATTCTTGCTCAGTTATTTCTTGTTTTATTGTTTGGTACAAATGACAAATCTTTAAATTTATATTCTGTACTAATTTTTAAAACAAATCTTATTGTATTAGGATTAACATTACCATCTATATCTTTTTCGCCTATAATTATTTTTTCTACTAAATTTTCAAATTTAACATCATCAAGCTCTTCAATCAGTATTTTTATTTTATTAGAAATTTCTTTCTCTTTTTCATTATAGACATCTTTATTTTCCATATTATCTAATTTTAAATCAATTAAATTAGATAATCTTTTTTGATAAAGTTTGTGCTTCATTATAAAGACTGCTTAATTCTTTTTTATTATCTTCGCTAGTTATGGTTTCTTTTATTGCATTTATTAGTTTATCTCTTGTTTTATGCTTTTAAGTAGTAATTGAATTATAAACTTCAACAAACATTTCTTTTAATATATCTTCTCTAATAGTTAATGATTTAGGACATTTTTCTTTTAAAGAAACTTTATCATAACAAGACCAATAAAAATACTGTTTTTCTTTTTGTTTACCACTTATTCTATGAACGTAACTTGCCCCACATATACCACATTCAATTTTAGAGCTAAATGTATATCTATAACAATAATGTTTAGCATGATGTTGACTGTCTGACATTTCATTTCTTCTTTTATTTAATATTTCTTGACATTTATTCAAAAGTTCCCTTGATATGATTGGAATGTGATGGTCTTTAACATAGTACTTTTCTTTTCCTCCAAAATCTCTATTTCTTTTGTGAGTTAAAGGACTAACTATATAAGTTTTTTGTCCTAGATAATCACCAACATATTTTTCATTTTTTATGATATTTCCTACTTGATTATATCTAAAATCATTACCTTTTGAAGTCTTATATCCTAGTTCTTTTAACTTATTTGTAATAGTTCTACATTCTAATCCATCAGCATATCAGCATACCAATTAAATATCTTTCTAACAACATCTGCTTATTCTTCATTTATCTCTAATTCTTTTGTCTGTTTATTCCAATTATAACCATAACATTCGGGACAACCTACAAATTCGCCACGATTCATTTTTGATTTTAAACCCATTTTAACATTTTGAGATATTGATTCAATTTCTACTTGGGCAAATGCACTATAAAGAGTTAAAAACATTTCACTATCTAACTCTAAGGTGTGTATATTTTCCTTTTCAAAATATACATCTACTTTGTGTTTTCTTAACAGTCTAACATTATTTAGTGTATCAACTGTATTTCTAGCAAATCGTGATATTGATTTTGCAATAATTATATCTATCTTGCCATCTAGTGCATCATAAATCATTCTTTGAAATTCACATCTATTTTTTTATTTGAGTTCCTGTAATTCCCTCGTCGCATATATACCTACAAATTTCCAATCAGGATTAGATTTGATTTTTTCAGTATAGTATTTAATCTGTGATGAATAACTTGTTAATTGTTCTTCAGAATCAGTACTTACTCTTGCATAAGCACAAACTTTTTTTAATTTTTTGTCAGTATTGATTTCTTCGGTTATGAGATTATTTGCTTTAATAATCTCTACCTTTGACATTTTACCTCTCTTTCTAAATTTTATTTGACATTTTATTTTATGGTATGTCCTCGTATATAATTATACCTTATTTTTAACTAAATCTGTAGTCTTTTAATAAAACTTATTTATTTTTTCTTTTAGTATATAATATTGTTTCTCTGTAATTAATTTTAAATTCAATAATTTTGATATTATAGATAAGTTTATTGTTTCATCTATAATATTATCTATTTGTAATTGTGTTAAATTTTTAATATCTATATAAACTTCTCCCTTTCTTTTTTATTTTTGACTAATAATATTTATTAAAATTGTTAACAATATAAATAAGGTTTTCCATTAACAAATGTGCAAAGGACAATCTTTTAACACTTGTATAAAATATTTTATGGAAGTGAGGTAAGATAAAATGAAAAGTAGTAAAGAAATACTATCCATGAATTTAAAATATTATCGTCAAAAATACGACTTATCTCAAGAAAAATTTGCAGAAGTAGTTGGTAGCAATTTAGTGTTTATAAATCAAATAGAGAACTTGAAAAGAAAACCCACTATTGAAATGTTAGATAAGATTGCAACTAATCTAAATAAATATGATAAAAATCTTAATATTTCTTCGTCTGATTTAATAAAATTTGATATAACACACATGACAAATTATAGTAGAATTGATGAAAAAAAGTAAAAAATATATTAAATAAAAAACATCTCTTTTAAAAATAATGAGATGTTTTTTGTGTGATTTTTAAAGGTTACCAAGAACCTCCTCCGCCTCCTCCAGAACCACCACCAGATGATCCTCCTCCAGAAGAGCCTCCGCCTCCACTAGAACTACTAGATGGGCTTGATGACATAGCACTAGAAGCTGATGTCATAGTTGAATTTATAAAACTTCCAAATGAGGCAGTATTGAATGATGAATATCCATCATACCAATTTGGTGCTTGTAATGAAATCGTTTCAAACTTCTCTATCCATTTATCAGATACCCCTAATACATAAGTAAAAGGTAATATGTCATAAAAGTATGTTGGATTTTCCATTACCATAGCTTCTAACTTTTGTTTTTCTGCTGTTTCTAGGAATTTTTTAAATCCTTTTATTTTTCCTAACATTTCGTTTCCATATTTAGTTCTTTTTGGCATTGCTTTAAATAATAATACCATTCCAACAACACATATAATTCCAAATAATAATCCAATAAGATAATGATAATCATCTTTTATAGCACTTGCAATTGGTAGTGTTGAAAAAATGAAAAATGAGTGAAATAAGGTAAATCCTAACCAAAAAATTCTAAAAACTATAGGAATTTTAGGAAATAGACCAATGGCAAAGAATGGTGTATAAAACGCACAAAGAAATAATGTCATTCCTAATTCCCCAACCCCTGCATATTCAAGTGTTGGAATTGAAATTATTGTAACTAAGGTTGCAATAATAAATAATATTATAGCAATTGATTTCATCTTTGTGTTTTTTTCAAATATAAGTCGTTTATTTTTTTTATTGTTTATATTAGAAATTATTTTGCCCATTGTTATATAAAAACTATTATATAAATCATCTTTAGTAACTGATTGTTTTTCAGTTCTATCTGTTGCTAATTCCATAGCTTGTAAATAACTTATTTTTTCACCATTTGCTTTTGCTTGAGTCATTATTTCTTTTGCTTTAGCCAAATCTACAGAATCATTATTTTCAAACAATCCTGTTAAGAACATTTTTTCGTTAGCATTAGAGCCATCATATTCTTTTAGTTTTGTTATTATAAAACCTTTTTCTGTAGAAAACAAAGATTTATCTTCAGTTTCTGTAATTTTTATATAACCTTTATTTGCTAAATATATTAATAAAGAAGTTACATCTTTATTTTCAGCATTTCCTTTGTATAAAAAACCTATTTCTAAGCTATTAAATCCTTGTGGTGGATAAAATTCTACTGTTTCTATAACTTGCTCATCTTTACCATAGATTTTCCATAATATAAATGATATTAATAATCCTACTATTGGAACTATAAGCATCAAATAATAAATTGGAGACATATTAATACCTGCATTTACAAAATAACCTTCAGGTAATTCTAATCTAACAGTTAATGCCTCTCCTGAACCAAGAGTACCATTATATTTTCCACTTATAATATTTCCATTAACATTATATGTAAATTTTGATGAGTCAGTTGAACCAACAACTCCACTAGAAAAACCAAGTTTTGATGAATCAAATTCTTTTGGCATTGTTATGGTAAACGTAATATTACTAATACTAGTATCCCATTCATCACCAATTAAATTAAAATATAATTCATCATATTCTTTTCCTGTATCTCGTCCTAAATTATAAAGATAACTAATTTCATAATTTTTTTGACCTGTTAATGTATAATTGGCATCACCAATTTTAATAACTTTATATCCACTTTCTGTTGATAAAGAATAATTATCGCTAACTTTTATATCACTTATTTTGGCACGATTTTTTGATGTTGTCCCATCAAGTCTTGTTACTTTATTTTTTAATGGTATTTTTCTAAATATACCATGCTTTTCTACATTAAAATATGCACCAATTTTTTCAGTTATATTTAATGTATTGTTTTCATTAACAATTATATTTATATCGTAACTGTTTAGAGTGTACTCTGAATTGCTATTATAAGTTGTTGAGTTATTATTTGTTAAATCTTCTTTAGAATCTTCAATATATACATTTTGATTATCATTATAATGATTTTCATCTTCATTAGAAATAGGAATATTTGCAGAAATTAATATTTTATAATACATTATGTCATCAATAGATTTATTGCTAATAAAATTTGATTCATCAACACCGCAATAAAATGCAACTGCTGAATAACCTTTTCCTAAAAGACTATCTTCTGAATCACAAATTTCTATTACTTCTTTATTTGAATCAAAAAATAATGTTTTTGTATAAATTGTGTCATTAAGATAATTAGGATTACTAAAACTTCCAGAAATATATACTCTTTCAGAACCATTATAATTTTGACTTCCTACAAAAAAATTTAAAGACGCATCTACATTTTTTAATTTAATCAAATGAGATGTTTTATCATATGTATAATAATCACTGTTAATATCTAAAGCCTTAATTTTTGATGGGAAGCCAAGAAATAAAGATGTACATATAAATAACAAAACAAAACTAAATTTATTTATATATTTTTTCATTAGTCCTCCTTGTATATTATAATTTTACTTGTACATTTTCTCTCTCATTTTCACTTGCTTCAAACATTTTTTGTTCTTTAAATCCTAATATTCCAGCCACAATATTACTTGGGAACATTTGAACTTTATCATTAAAAATTCTAACTGCACCATTGTAGTATTTTCTAGAATTAGCAATATCATCTTCAACTTTTGTTAATTGTTGACTTAAATCTTTAAAATTTTCATTAGCTTTAAGATCTGGATATGCCTCAGCAATAGCCATTAATTTGTTAATGCCTTGAGATAATTTATTGTTTACATCAACTTTTTCATTAGCTGACATATTATCATAAGTGCTATTTCTTAATTCAATAATTTCTTTTAATGTTGATTTTTCATGTTTAGCATATCCTTTTACAGTTTCAACTATATTAGGAATTAAATCCCATCTTTTCTTTAAATAAACATCCATTGTTGAAAATGCTTCTTTAACTGTATTATTTAGTTTTACAAAACTATTATAAGTTACTCCAAAATATATTAGAATTAAAACTATAATAGCTATAATTATATAAATCCACATATTTTAACCTCCTTACATATTTGTATTTATATTATTATTTTGATTATTTAAATCAATATTTGAACTTGGTTGATTTAAATTATTCATTTGTGGTTGTCCAACATTATTCACTGGTTGACTAACATTATTCATCGGTTGTGCAACTTGTGAATTAACATTATTTATTTGTGATTGAACATCAATATTGCTATATAATCCATTTGTTTGTTCTATTGCTTGTTCTTCAAGCATTTTTTGTTTTTTTCCATTTTTAATACTATAAATTACAACAATTACACCTGCTAAAATGAATACAACACCAATTATAGGTAAAACAATGTTGGTACTATCTGATGTCCAAATAGCATCTTGTGGATTATTTGGATTATATCTTATTGAAACTTCTGTTCCAATACTTTTCGGCATATTTGAATATGAATTTGAAACTTTTTGATAAGTTTGTCCATCAACTACATATTCAACAACAATGGCTTGCAATCTCTCATCATTATATTTATAATCAACAACTCTTGATGTAGTTTCAACAAAAGTTTCATTTTTTTCATTATAAGTTTTAATTGATGAAACTGCAAAACATAAAAGTGCAATACCAACAATTGTGAAAATTAATCCAAATAAAACCCCTTGCCATGGTTTCATTGGTTTAGATTGAACAATTCTATCTGTTGAAAAATTAATATGCATATGACACCCCCTTTTCTTAAAAATAAGGATACTATCTTACAACTAATGAAATAATATTAAAAAGTTAAAGTTGCATCCTATCATAAATGATTATAACACATAATTTCGTTTTATTTAACACTTGTATAAAATGTTTTTACATTTTTTACATACTTAAATCAAAATCATCATCTAACTCATTATATTTAGGTACACCATAATATCTTTCATAACCTACATAATCAAATAATTCATTCTCTTTTGTTGTATCTACTGAAACATTAACAACATCTTTTTTCTTAAAGATTTTATCGTTGAAATATTGCTTTATTTCGCTTACAGTGGTCTGTTTTATTACTTCGCTACCAAGTTGTAATAGCTTTCTAAAAAACTTCTTAATTGCCTTTAAAATGTCGTTTATTCGGTTAGTAAGTTCATAACATTTGTAGCAACATCTATAACTTTATTCATAGTATCAAAAGTATCTTTTTTAATTTTTACATACTCTTTATCAAATAAAACATTTTTATTAGATTTCATTTTATCTTGTAAATCTTTAACAGATTCACTTAATCTTTGTGTTTTATTATTTAAATCAATGTTAAGTTTTCTAGTTATTTTCTTTAATTCTTTAATATTTATATTTACATTATCACTACCTTTAATACCACGTTCTAAATCAAATCCTTTTTCAGTAAGTCTTTGATGATATTTATCTTGTAATTGTGATAAATATATTTTATCTTTTATATATTGTTTTTTAGATATAGTATATCTTTCAGTATTAGTTCTTTTATCTAATTTTTTAACAAGTGGTACAACGACACAATGAATATGTGGTGTTTTTTCATCAACATGAAGTGTTGCATGTAATACTTGTTCTTTTGTATATTCTAAATCTTCATAAACAAACTCCATACAAGTATTAGCCCATTTCATTAAATCTTCATTACTCATATTTCTAAAAAATCTATTAATAGAAGTAAACAATAATTCATCAGCTAATACATTTCTTGAATTATCTAACATAACATTAAACTTCTTTTTTCTATCTTCTCGCTCTGTTTTCATTCTTTCTTCGTGTTCTTTTCTATACTCCTTTGTAATATTATAAAAACCTTTAACATATCTGCTAAAGGTTTTAATTCTACATTATATTGACTCATATTTAATTTTATATCAAGATTAGATTTATAAGTCTGTTTTTCTCTTTTATTGTGTGATCCAATTTGTGCTAAATCTTGTAAAGTATAAATTGGATCACTTCTAAATATTGCATAATTTAAATTCATTTATCTACCTCTCTTTCTATTTTTAAATCCAAAAAAAGATATGTTGTTTTTAACATACCTTTATTAATTTCATAACTTCTAAATAAAACACTTTCAAAAAAATTACTTATTCTTATAATATCAAAACGAGGACACTAATTAATTATATATTTATTGATATTATAATATTTAGATTATAATCAATATTTGATTTTCCATTTAAGTTTAAACTAAATAATTTATTCTTAATTTTTCCTTTAAAACAAAGCAAATCTGTTTGATTAACATTATTTGTCATTTGTCTTATACTAGATTTCTTGTTTGAATAGCAAAATAGGTTTGTCCAAAGGCAACAACTTCTTTACTTGGATCAGCATTTTGCACTATTAAATAACATATATATCTTGATAATTTATAGTCTTTAGCAAATTCTTCTCTGCATTTACCAGTTTTTATTGGGTTGTTGACCTCAACAACCCAATCTTCTTCAACTGAAATACTATTTTGAGCAGATGTTACTGCTTTATCTATTACTTTTTGAAAATTTCTCCAGTCTTTGTATTCTAATACTTTTTGTAATTCACGTGCATACCAAAATTCATTACCATAATCATCGGTGTGTTTTATATTTTCAAAAGTACTACTAGTATATTTATTTTCAATTTTCTTCATTGTTACCGTCCTCTTCATTGTTTTAGTCGTTATTACCCCTATTTTCTTTAATTCTTTATCTTTTTTTTCTATAAAATGCAAAAAGCAATTAAATATGAACCCTTGTAAAATAAAGCTTTATAGGGAAGTTAATTAAAGTCGGTATATACCAGTTTATATTTGTTAATTATGTATAAAGCATAAATCCTACCACAATTATTGCACAATGTATCATCAGCTACTCATTAATGAATGCTACAAACTTATTATCTACTTCTAAGACAAATTCATGATTATTTTTTCATCAAAATTCTAAAAAAAATTAGTTACTCTTTGTTCCTCATTTTCTTTTAACTGCTTTATCCTTTAAATCATTTATATCTTTATAATTTCTATATTTTTCTGTTATAACATGCAAATTTCCTAAATTATAATTATTGACAAGATAATTTACATAATTTAAACATTGGTTATCAAACTCTATTGCTTGCTCCAAGCTACAATTATAAGCACATCTTTTTTGTTCTTCATCTATAATAGATAAAATACTATCTGGTTTATTATTACGTAATGAAGTTGCTATTAGATAAGTAATAGTTTTCAATTCAGTTGTTATACTAGAAAAAAAATTATCATTAAAACTTCCCATACCACCAAATGCACCAAAAAAATAATTTAAATCAGCATTTTGCTGAAAAAGTAAACTACTTTTCTGCATCCAATTACTCCAATATGAATTCTCATATTCTTCTAAACTATAAGCTAATTCTTCTAAAAATTCTAAATAAATTTTATCCATACAAAATCTCCTTTATTTTACTTCTCATAATGTTAGACTTTAAAAACATTTTTAAATATTCACAAAGAAATTCTATAACATCACTTTCATCTTCTTTAATCATAAACAATTTCCTAGTGAATATTGTATCATATTTTAAATCAAATGATTATATTGTAAACTTTATTGATATATATCTAAAACTCTATATTTAAAATTTATTTAAACCTTGCTTTTTTTTAAATATAAACGAATTCGTTATCTACAACACATATTACAAGTTTCTAACAATTCAGTAACAGGTTTTTGTTATTGTATTTTCAATTGTTATTCTATAATTTTTTTCTTAATTCCTTTTCAAAAATACTATAAAGGTGTATTGATTTTCATAAACCTATTAATTATTTACTACTTTTCACTTCTTTTATTTATCAATTAATGACAAATTTGACAAGTTTTCATTAATTTTTAATTTATTACTATTTTTTCTATAATACACTGTAAGTATTAAAATAATTAAACAAAAAGAAAATTCTAACGTTGTTTCAACTCTCAACATAAACTCATTAGAACATAAAAATGCATATAATGTACAAGAAAAACTACTTACACTTCATATTATCCAAGAAATCACACTTAAATCATTGGATTTTTTTGTTTGAATTAATTTAATTGCCTGTGGTAAATAGGAAAATAATGTACATAATGTTACTATTCCTAATAATACATTGCCTAACACTAAAAACACTCCTTCTTATTTTATTTGAAATCTTTATTATAAAATTAATACATAAAATACATATTTTTGATTTTGTATTATACTATTTTTTTATACTAACTTTTAAGTATATTATATATAATATTAATATTAAAGTAAAACAAATCCTTTCAAATTTTATAATAAAATACTAAATAAATTTCTATTTTTTCTTTTTAAATTTTTAAGAATTAACTATATTTTTTCTTAATTTTACCTCATATTCTGTAAAATCCAATTTTTTATAAATACGTTTAGCTAATTCATTTTTTTCCATAACATTAATATCTATATATTTAACGTTTAGTTTTTTACACCTATCTATTGCCTCATTTAATAAACTACTTGCTATTTTCTGATTTCTATATTCTTCCAAAACATATAAACCATCTAACAAGCATAAATTTTCATTTATTTTTCTTATTAATATATACCCTACTATCAATTTATCTAAATAATATGCAAGCAAAATAACATCTTCATCATCTAACATTTTACTAAAATGATTTTTAATTACAATATTATCATCTATTAAATCATTATATTTTCTTTCATCTAATATTAACTTTGTTAATAATTCATCACATTTATTTGCGTCCTCTACGTTTTTTACTTCTTTAATCATAAATAATCCTCCTAGTGAATATTGTATCATATTTTAAATCAAATGATTATATTGTAAACTTTGCTAGTATCTAAAAACAATATTTACAACTTACTTAAATCTTGCTTTTTTCAAAATATAAACAAATTGGTTTTGTAATCTTTTATCAACTTCTTTTATTAATTTATCATCAATACCATATTCAGTACTATAAAAAACATTGTTTTCAATTATTTTTGTTGTATAAACTGGTTTTATTTTTTTGTTTGTTCATACTCATAAATACTTCCTGCTAAATCTCCAATTATTGCACCATACATTACACTTCACCAATCAATAATTAAATTTTAACATTTAAATTATAAAAATGTAAACTTTTTATAAAAAAAAGAAAAGATTTACTTTTCAATTATATTTATAATATTCTCTGCTGTTTTTTCTACACCATACTTGTCAACATTAAATGATAAATCATAATTACTGAAATCTTTCCATTCTCTATTTGTATAAAATTTATAATGTTTTGATCTTTCTTTATTAATTTTATCTATTTTTCTTAAAGCTGTTTTAGAATTTAATCCATAATATTTTATAGCTCTTTTTTCCTTTGACTTTGAATCACTATATAAAAATATTTTTATTGCATCTTTATTATCTTTTAAAATATAATCTGCACATCTTCCTACTATAACACATGAAGATTTAGCTAATTTTTCTATTACTTTTTGTTCAGCAATAAATAATCTATCATCATTATTATTAGTATAACTTGCTGATTTTTTCTTTTCATCAGTCATTTTTACATATTCTTCTGATAATCCAGATTCTTTTGCCGATAATGAAATTAATTCTTTATCATAAAAAGGAAGTCCAAGTTTTTCTGCTACTAACCTTCCAACAAATCTTCCCCCTGAACCATACTCTCTAGAAATAGTAATTACAATATGTTTCCCATTGTATGTATTATTAGTTTGTTCTTTTTCTTGATACGTTTCATTTATAACTTCTTTTCCTAATTTTTTATATTCTGATTTAATGATAAATATTGTAATTATAAAACAAAGTACATCTGCAATACAACCTGCATATAATACTCCATATATTCCCTTATTAAAAACGAAAGCTAGTATTAATGATATTGGTATTAATAATATTATTTGTCTTATAAATGTAACAGCAGTTGATTTTACTACATTTCCTAAAGATTGAATAACAATACTTGTAGTCATTTCAAGTGCATTAAGTGAAATTACTAGTAAAAAACTATGACACATAAGGACTGCAAATTCCATAAATAAATTATATGAAACATCATTACTTGATATAAATATCCCAGTTATTTGTTTTGGAAATAAAACAAATAATAAATTAAAAATTATACCTATTATAAAGTTAATGATTAAAACTTTTCTAATTGTTTCTTTTACTCTAAATTTATTTCCTGCTCCATAATTAAATCCAATAATTGGCTGTGAACCTATAGATATACCTAAAACTGTTGAAATATATAAACTATTTATTTTTGATATAACACCATAAACAGATAATGGTATATCAGCGCCAAATTTCGTATTTGCACCTAACTTTGTCAATATATTGTTCATAAATATAAATAATACCAAAATAGTTGCTTGTGTTATAAATGAAGATATTCCAAGCGCCAATATTCTAAAAACATCTTTATCTAATTTAAAATCATTTTTTGTTAGTTTTACTGATTTAATTTTAAATAAATAGATGATTGCTATTACAAAAGATACTATTTGCCCTATTATTGTTGCTAATGCTCCTCCTTTTACTCCCATATCAAATCCAAATATAAATATAGGATCTAATATTATGTTTATAATTGCACCTATAACTAACATAATCATTGAATATTTAGGTGAACCATCCGCCCTAATAATGCTTGAAAATGATGAATATATTAACATAAATGGGGCCCCAATAACTATTATTCTTCCATAATCTACAGCATATTTATAAACGCTTTCTGTACATCCAAACAAATATACTAATTGTGGTAAAAATATATAAGCAATACCACTTATTACTATTGATAAAATAATGGTTAAACTAACTGCTTGCCCAATACTTTTTGCAACAGCTTTTTTATTTTTTTCACCCAACTTAAGTGATAAATTCGCAGCAGCACCATTTCCAATAAGACCTGCAACTGCATTAAAAATTATAATTAACGGAAATATAACATTTGTTGCTGCATTTCCAAGTGTTCCAACTCCTTTACCTATAAATATCTGATCAACAATATTATAAATTGAATTAATTAACATACTTATTACACAAGGTATTGAAAACGATAAAATTAGTTTATTTATTTTGTCTTTTCCTAAATTTAATTCCTTCATACTACTCCTCTTTTCTATTAAATAAACACAATAAATTTATGCGACTTGTTAATTGTAGCACAAAAATTTTTTTTGTGTAAGTTTTTTTATAAAAAAATGAATACTTTTTTTGTATTCATTTTAAATATATCTTTTTATTTATTATATCTTTTTAATAGTTCTTTTTCTTGAATGTCATAGTCTTTTAACAGATAATGACAATTGGAAGCATGCGCTAACAAATCACTTCTTTTTAATTGAAAAAGCATTTTTGCTTCTGTAATACTTAATTTTTCATTTACCAAATTGAAACTTTTTTCTTTATCGATTCTAAAATCATGAAAATATATTAATTTTGAAACTACCTCAGTTAATTCCTCATCCAATTCATATTTTTTTGAAAAATCCAAAAATATTTTGTTTGATTTTAGAAAATGCCCATAAAAATGTCCAATTCCTGAATCATCTTTAAAATAAGTATATGGTTTACCTATGTCATGAAAAAAAGCAGCTAATCTCACATATATATTTTGTGGCACACCATCAACAACATGAAGAATATGTTCGTAAACATCATATATATGATATGGATTATTTTGATCAAAGTTTTTACATTTTTCCAGTTCAGGTATCATTTTAAAAATACAATCCTCATTATCTTTTATAAGTAAACTTGGTTTTTCTGATAAAAGGATATCAAATAAGTAATTTTTATCATTATTTTTCATATTTACTCCTTACAATATACATATATTCTAATAAAAATATAACAGCATTTAAATGAATTGTCAAATTAAATAAGGTCTTACATAAAAACGTAAGACCTTATTATAATTATGATATTCTAACTATATTTAAATAAGCACTAGTATCTGAAGCTGGTGATATTGTAGCAGCATCTGTAGATTCTATTGATAAACCTATTTGATCTCCAGCAGTAAATGCATTAATTGTACTACCTACAAAATCAGTATCAACATTTGCAGTCAAGTTTTTACCAATTGTTGTACTACCAATAGGTGTTGCATTTTGTTTTAAATTTATTGTAACCTCGGTATTGGTACTTGCACTACCTGAAAAATAATAATCGACTTTATAAACTCCAGTAGTAGGAATTGTTAATTTATTTTGCGTTCCTAATGTTATACCATTTGCTGGTCCATTACTTCCAAGTGGTATATCTTGTGATATATTTGCTTCTAAAGTTATACCTGTTTGCGTTGTATCATATTTACGTCCATATGTATTTGTTTGAGATATTGTTTCACCACTAGGTCCTGTTGGCCCCGTAGGTCCAGTTGGGCCTTGTATCCCTTGTGGACCTATTGCACCAGCTGCTCCTGTTGGTCCAGTTGGGCCTATTGGACCTGGTAAACCTGCTGGGCCTGTTGCTCCTGCTGGAATTGTAAATGTTAATACAGCATTTTGATTTGTTCCAGTATTAGTTACTGTAGCATCAGTTCCAGGAGCACCAGTTGTCGTCTCACCAATAGTTATAGTTGCTGGTCCAGTGGGTCCAGTCGGACCTGTTGGTCCCATAACGCCAAGTCTTTCCTTACAACGTCTTCCTTCTTCTAAAATCTGTTTAATTCTACAAGAATATTCTTTATCCATATATATTTCTCCTTTCTTTATTATTTTATGAACAATAAAAAAAAGCAAATATTATTAATGACTAAAATAATACTTACTTAACATTTTTTGATAATTTATAAATTTTTTGTTTTGAAACTTTTTCCAAACTATCTTTTTTATTTATTAAATCTTTTGTTTTTTCTAAATCAATTTTTAATTTTCTTTCTACAATATTTAACTTATCTAAAACCTTTTTATATTCATCTGTTCCAGCATACATATGATTATTTATTTCAAATGAAACTTTTAATGATATTAAATTATTTAGAGAATCTTCTTGGACATCAAAAATAGATTCAATGATTTGACCTTGTTTTTTTATCTTATTTAAATATTCAGGAACTATTACATTTATATTTTTATTAAGCTCTGTTTGTTTTCTTATTTTTTTTATTGAATTATTAATTAAAATACTACTTACTAAAGTTCCTAACATTTTATTTTTGAAAAGGGCAACTGGAAATAGATTATATATTACTTCTAGTGTTCTATCAATAAATGTATCAAAGGGATTTATTTTTAATTTACTTTTTATATTATCAGAATTTTGATTAAATATTTTATATTCTTTATCAAAAAATTTTTCTTGTTCAATTAAATTTTTTTTAATAATTGAAATTCCTTTTTCAAGTTCTCTTGAATCAATAAATACTTCTTCTTTTTTTTCTGTTTTTTTCTCTTTATTAGAATTTAAAGTAGAAATATTTTCAATCATCGTTGATTTTTTTTCTTCTAAAGAATTTAACTTTTCAATATTTAATTTATCATTTTTATTTAATTTATGATCTTTTTCTAGTTCAACATTATCCTGTTTTTTTATTTGATTATCTTTTTCTAATTCGTTGCATGGTTTTACTTCTTGTAAACCTATACCTTTTTTATGTAATATTACTACTGTTTTTTTATCACTATTTTTATTACTTTTTTTTAATGAATTATTTAATATATTTTTATTTTGTTTTTTTAATGAGAATCTATTATCATGTGATATATTTAATAATAAATTACTACTTATAAAAACTAAATCCACGTCACTTTTTTTATCATTACGTAAATTAGGAATGGGTTTTAAACTATAGGTTTCTTGTTCAAAAACATTTGTATATATATTTACTTTATTTGAAATTTTAAAATTTTTTAAACTAATTTGATTATCTTTTTTTTTAAAATTGTTATTACTAACTATCTTCTTTTTACTATTACTTTTATTATTTGATATATTTTTTTTAGAAAATTTATATTCAAAAAATCCAAATATAAAACCAATTATAATAAGAAAAAAATTTCTGACTTTTGAATTTTTTTTAATTTTATTTACTCTGTAATTTTTTTCCTTATAATTTTTAATTTTTACTTTAATCTTTTTTTTATTTAAAAATATATTTTTCCTATAAACTTTAAATCTATTTTTTAAACTTCCTATTTCTCCCATTACTTAACAACACCAATTTTATTTAATGGAAATAACCTAAATACTCCTACTCCACATATATCTTTTTTAGAAATAAGTCCTATTATTCTGCTATCTTGCGATACGCCTCTATTGTCACCAAGTACAAAATAATAATCATCTGGAATAACATCATACCCCAACTCTTCTAAAAAGAAATTATCAGTTGAAACATCTAATTTTACATCATCAATTTTTTTATTATTAATATATAAAATTCCATTTACATATTTAACTGTTTCACCAGGTAAACCTATTACCCTTTTTATTAGTTTGGAATTATTATAATTGAATACAACTATATCAAATCTTTCTATATTTTTATCAAATTTTTTTAATAAAACTATGTCATTATTTTTTAAAGTAGGATACATTGATGTACCACTTACTCTTACTGGTGTTACTACAAAGCATCTAATAAGAACAACAATTAGAATTATTACTAAATATGGAATAAATTCCTTTATTACTTTCATAATAAACCTCCTTAATAGCAAAAATAAGGCAACAATGCCTTATTAATTTCTTTCTTTAATTCTTGGTTGTTTAACTGATTTTCTTAAGTATCCACCTATTTTAGCACGTCTAACTTTACCTTTTCTAACAACTGTTACTGAATCAATTTTTGGTGAATTAACAGGGAATGTTCTTTCAACTCCTACTCCACCTGATATTTTTCTAACGATAAAGTTTTTAGAAACTCCGCTACCTTTAATTGCGATTACTAAACCTTCAAATGCTTGAATTCTTTCACGGTTTCCTTCAATAATTTTAACGTCAACTCTTACTGTATCTCCTACACGAAATTCAGGAATATCAGTTCTAATTTGACTTTTAGTTATTTTTTCAACTAAATTCATAATAAGCCTCCTTTTTTATTACAGCGATCATAAGTATTTAATAGTCTCAGCGGATCACATGAAAAATTTTATCATATTATTAAATAATATGCAAGTATTTTTAAAGTTTATCTTGTTTTTTTACTTTTTAATTCTTCTTCGTATTGCAAATCATCAACATATATTAGTTTTTGTTTTAATTCTTCTTCAAGAAAATTTATTTTTTTTAATAATAATGTTATATATTTTTCATCTAAATATTTTTTATATTTATTTACTATGATACTTTTATATCTTGATATTTCATTTAAAGCTTCTGATATATCACCTGGATCATTATCTTCATCTTCTACTACTGCAATCATTAATTTTAAAAATGAATCAAGTTTCTTTTTTATCTTTTTTTTCAAAATTTTTTCTATAAAACTTTGATTCACAATTATCATAGAATTAACTTTGATTCCAGGGTAATTTATTTTATTTAAAGGTTTAATATTAAAACCATTTTTTTCATAATTAATTAAAGTAACATTTGAATTTTTTTTATCTTTACATATTATATAACATTGTTTTTTCATATGTTTCAACTCTTTTCTATTAAATCAGGTCTTCTTTCATGTGTTTTTTCTAATTGTTTTTCATATCTCCATTTTCTAATATTTTCATGATGTCCAGATAATAATACATCTGGAACTTTCATTCCTCTAAAATCAACTGGTTTTGTATAGACTGGATAGTCAAGAAGTCCGTCACTAAATGAATCATTTTCATGTGATTCTTTTTCTATAACACCATCTATTAATCTTACCACACTATCAATAATTACCATTGATGGTAACTCACCACCAGTTAGAACATAGTCACCTATACTTATTTCCTCATCAGCTAAAGATCTAATTCTTTCATCAAAACCTTCATAATGTCCACAAACAATTATAATATGCTTTTTTGAAGTTAAAGAATAAGCTTTCTTTTGATTATATTTGTTTCCTTGAGGAGTTACTAAAATAACATAAGAATCATTCGTTTTTAATGCATCCACTGCATCAAATATTGGTTGAGGCATAAGTACCATTCCAGCACCTCCACCAAAACCATAATCATCTACTTTTTTATGTGGATCCAATGTATAATCTCTAATATTATGAATATTAATTTCAACTTTATTTTGCGTTAAAGCTCTTTTAATTATTGATTCTGATAAAAAGCCTTCAAACATTTTAGGGAAGAGTGTTAAAACATCAATTTTCATCTATAAGTCCCTCAATTTCATTAATGTATATTTTCTTATTTTCTAGATCTGTCTTTTCTATAAATGGTTTTATGTTAGGAATTAAAATTTTCTTTTTGTTTTTTTCTATAACCAAAATTTCATGGGCTTTAGATGTTACTATATCTGTAACATTTCCTATTAATTTATCATTTGAGTAAACTTCTAAATTAATTAAATCTTCAAAAAAATATTCATCCACTTTTATATCATCTTTATTTATATATACACTTTGTCCTTTATATTTTAATACCTCATTTATATCATTTATATCATAAAATAAAACCATGTCATACATTTTATGTTTTCTATAATTCTTAATAATCATTTCTTGTTTTTGTGTTCCAATATATAATTTAAAATTTTCTTTAAAAATTTCATTTTTATATTTAAAATCTGAAAGGATTCTTATTTCTCCTTTTATTCCATGAGTATTGACTATTTTACCAACATATATGTATTCCATGATTTCACCTACTTAATTCATACAAGATTATACTAGTAGCAACTGCAACATTTAAACTCTCGCACTTGTTATTCATTTCAATATAAATAAATTCATCACATAATGAATTTACTTCGTTACTTACCCCTTTTCCTTCGTTACCAACTATTATAGCAAATTTTTCACCTTTTTCAACATTTTTTATACTTTTTCCATTAACTACATTTGTACTAAATATTTTATACTGATTTTGCTTTAAGTTAGATATAAATTCAATTAAATTTTTTTCTATTATATTAATATGAAAAATCATGCCTTGGGTTGCTCTTATAACTTTTGGATTATATAAATCTACAGTATTTTTACTTAATACAATTGTATCTATATTAAATGCTACTGCGCTTCTTACTATTGTTCCTAGATTACCAGGGTCCTGTATATCATCAAGTATAAGTACTCTATTGCCTACTAAATTTTTATTTAATTTTTCACATATACCAATTATTTTATTAGGTGTATCTAAATTACTTATATATTTTAAAACATTATAAGTTGCATAATTAGTTTCAACATTTAAATTTAGTTTAGTATTTTCTTCTAAAATTAATTCTTTTAATACGCCATTTTTATATGCTTCTAAAACTAAATGTTCTCCTTCTACAATAAACAAGTTATTTAAATCTCTATATTTTTTTGTATTTAATTTTTTTAGTTCTTTTATTTTTTTATTTTCTATTGAAGCGTATAGCATAACAATCACCATATATATTTTACCATTTTATATGTTATTTTTAAATATAAAAAAATAAAAAGTCACAAAGTGACTTATTTATTTAATTGAGCAGCTACTTCTTCTGCAAAATTTTCTTCTTTTTTCTCCATACCTTCTCCAACTTCATAACGTATCATGTTTATGATTTTACCGCCATTATTTTGAACGAATTTTGAAACTGTTTCTTTATTTTCTGCTTTTACATAGATTTGATCTTCTAAGCATACTTCTTCGTAATATTTTCTAACTTTCCCAACTAAAATATTTTCTATTTTATCTTCTGGTTTACCTTCATTAATTAATTGTTCTCTAATTATTGTTTTTTCTTTTTCTAATACATCAGTTGGAACTTCGCTTGATTTTAAATATAAAGGTCTCATTGCTGCTGCATGCATTGCGACATCTTTAGCAATTTCTTCATTTGCACCTTCTATAAGTGTTAATACTGCGATTCTTCCTCCCATATGGATATATGAACCAAATGATTCATTGTCTTTTTTAGTTATTTTTGAAAATCTTCTAAGACTTAATTTTTCTCCAATTGTAGCTGTTTTACTTACAATTAATTCTTTTATAGTTGAATTCCCATTTTTTAATTCTAATGCTTCATCTAATGTTTTTGCATTACTAGAAACAAGTGTTTCTAATATTGTATCAACTAATGTTTTAAATTCTTCATTTTTAGCGACAAAATCTGTTTCAGAATTTATTTCAAGAATTACAGCATCATTTCCTTTTATTAAAACTGATGCAATTCCCTCAGCAGCTATACGATCTGATTTTTTAGCTGCTTTTGCTATCCCTTTTTCTCTTAAATAATCCATTGCAGCATTAATATCGCCATTACTAGCTTCTAATGCTTTTTTACAGTCAAGCATTCCTGCTCCACTTTTATCTCTTAATTCTTTTACTAAACTTGCAGTTATCATATAAAATTCCTTTCTATTATATAAAAAGATGATTTATAAAATCATCTTTAAAGTCTTATTTTAAAGCATCAATTAATTCTGCTTTTTTCATTGTAGAATAACCTTTAACATCTTTATTCTTTGCCATTTCACGTAATTCTGCAACTGTTAATTTACTTAAATCTTGTGATTTAGTGGCTTTTTCTTCTTTAACAGTTTTAACTTCTTTTACTTCTTCAGTTTTTTCTACTTTTTCAGTTTTTTCTACTTTGTTAAATGATTTTTTTTCAAATGGTTTTTTATCTCTTGGTTTACGATCGTCAAATCTTCTTTGTCTGTCTTCTTTTCTTTTAACAGAATCAACAGCTTTTTGCATAATTTCATTAGGATTAACTGTTTTTTGTGAATCAATTGTTACATAATCTACTAATTTACCACCGTTTGCTTCTACTATAGCATTTGCCATTACACCAATTATAAGTTTAACAGCTCTAATAGCATCATCGTTACCTGGTATTACATAATCAACCATATCTGGATCACAGTTTGTATCTACTATACCAAATACAGGGATATTCAAAATTCTTGCTTCTTTAATTGCTATATCTTCTTTTGAAGGGTCTACAATAAATAAAGCATTTGGTAATTTATTCATATCTCTAATTCCACATAAAACTTTATTTAATTTATCATATTCTTTTCTTAATTTGATTACTTCTTTTTTAGGTAATACATCAAATGTTCCATCTGATTCCATTTTTTCGATTTCTTCTAATCTTTTAACTCTTTTTCTAATTGTTCTAAAGTTAGTTAAAGTACCACCTAACCATCTTTCATTAACATAGTAAGATTCACTTCTTAAAGCTTCTTCTTTTGTAGCTTCACTAGCTTGTTTTCTAGTTCCTACAAATAAAACCTTTCCACCATTTTCTGCAATTGTCTTAAGTGCAGCATAAGCTTCTTCAATTTTTTTAGCTGTTTTTTGTAAATCAATAATGTAAATATCATCTCTTGAAGTAAAGATGTATTCTTTCATTTTAGGATTCCATCTTTTTGTTTGATGTCCAAAATGAACTCCAGCTTCTAATAAATAATTCATTGACACTACTGTCATATTTCTTCCTCCTTTTGTTATTTCCTCCGATCACTTCTAATTTACACCACCTATAAAGGCACTAGGCATAAAAATCCATGTCGTGTGTATTAAAAAAGCCAAGACCATTATATCATAATTATATGTTTTTTCAAGACTTTTTAATATAAAAATTGTTTTTACTTATTTAATTTTTCTCTAACGATTTTATTCACTAATCCTAAATCTGCTTTTCCTTTTAATATTGGTGTTAATTTACCCATTATTTTTCCCATATCGGATACTGAAGAAGGTTTTAATTCATCAAATACATCATTTACGGTTTTGATAATTTCTTCTTCACTTAATTGCTCAGGCATATATTTGTTAAGAAGTTCAATTTCTTTTTCTGTTTTTTCTACTAAATCTGTTCTTCCACCTTTTTCAAATTCTTTAATTGATTCTTTCCTTGTTTTAATTTCCCTTGCAATAATAGTTATTACTTCATCATCATTAAGTACATGTTTTACCTTAATTTCTTCTAATTGAATTGCTCCTTTAACCATTCTTACAACATTAAGTAAATCTTTGTTTTGATTTTTCATAGCGTTTTTTAAATCGACTAATATTCTTTCTTTCATTTTTATTTCCCTTCTAAAAAAAGAACCCATAACAGCTCTAGTTATACATTCTTTCTCTTCTACGACTATTTTTAATTCCTTCTTTTTTAGCTTTTCTTCTTTTAACTCCAGGTTTCATATAACCTTCGGTTCTTTCTTTAACTGTTTTTAGGAGGCCTTCTTTAGCATTTTTTTGTTTCATAGTACGTAGTGCACCATCAACATTTCCATTTCTTACAACTACTGTAGACATTAGTATTCCCTCCCTTCTGTGACGCTAATATTATAACATTTGTTTTAATTTATTACAATAAAAAATTTAAAAAAATTAGGCTTTTACTGATATTTTTGAACTTTTTTTGTAAATTAATACAAATTTAAATTTTTTTAGGCTTTTTCTTTTAATATTTAATAATTTCAATAAATACAAAAAAAGTTATCTTGAATGATAACTTTTTTATAAATTACACACATTTTATATAATAGGTTCTGATAAAGCTTCCAACTAATTTACCACCTTCAAATAATATTTGACCTATTGTCTGTAAAATTGGTATTAAAAAAGGCAATAATAATATTAAGATTATAGTTATGATTATTTTTTTATTTTTTATTACACTGGACATATATTTTTACCAACTATTCTTCGTACAGCAGAACCTAAACTTTTGCCAAGTTCAAAAATAAAAGTAACACCTTTTGTAATAGATGAAATCAAGGTTCCTGATATTCCTCCTCCATCTATCAATAATAATTCTTGCTTATTTAATTTTAACACATATACCCCTCCTTAATTACATTTTAGTGGTCTAACATAACCATCTATTACACCTATTAAAAAGACAATTCCAGCTCCTATTAAAAATCCAGCCCCTATACTAAAACCGCCTCCATTTACATTCATTAATTCGTTTTTATTTAATTTTATCATTACATCAACCCTTTCTTTAAAAAATTAAATATTTCTTTTAATAATGTTGTTTTTTCTAATTCAATATACATTTCTAATATATTGTTATCTATTTTATATTTATCATCTAAATTAATATTAAGTACTATTTCATAATAATTTTTATTATCTATTATCATATAATCTTTACTTATTTCTTTTATTTCAAAATTATATTTTTTATTATCTATGTATAATCTATCTTTAATTTTATTGATCTTGTCTGGAGAAAGCTCTAAAACTATGTCATTTCCTCTTACCATACCAATACACTTTTCATATTTATTGTATGTAAAGAAAATTCCAAAAACAAGTATAAATATAAGAAAAACAAGTAATATTGTGATCCATGAAATTATTTTTACTGGTACTTTTTTAAGCATAATAACACTTGAATTATTATATATATCTATATCATTCATTTTTAAACACGTCCTTAACTATTTCTCCATTTTTAAGTTCAATTACTCTATCATACAAATCCATATTATCAAGTCTATGTGAAATAACTATTATCATTTTATTTTCATACATTTTAAATAAATTTTTAAGTATTTTTCTTTCGAGATTTATATCCATTTGACTTAAACCCTCATCTATTATTAAAACTTCAAAGTTTTTAAGTAAAGCACGAGCTAATATAATTCTTTGCCTTTGTCCACCTGATAAATTATACCCGTTTTCTTCTATAAGCATATTTAAACCTAAATCATTTAAAAATTCATCGATAAAGCATTTTTTAGAAATTTCTATTATTTGTTCTTCTGTAATGTTCTTATCTATTTTCAAATTATTGTAAATAGAATCTGTATATAAAATTTCATTTTGAGATATATAAGAAAAATTGTGTTTTATTACATCATCTTTATAATCATTAATGTCATATCCATTAATAGTAATTTGATTTCTAGGTATTTCATAGTACCTCATCAATAATTTAAATAAAGTACTTTTACCACTTCCACTTTTACCTAAAATAAGTATTTTTTGTTTTTTTAGTTTTAGGTTAATTTTTTTTAATTGTTTTTCTTTATAATCATATGAATAAGATAAATTATTAAAAGATATTTCTTTTACTTTTACATTATCTATGAAAGTTTGTTTTTTATTTTCATTTTTAAATAGTTCTAAAATGCGTCTTAATGAATTTTTCGCTTCTTTTATCTCTGAATTTAAATCTATTATGTTTTTTATTGGTTCTAAAAAATAATTTAATAAATTAACAAATACTAGTAAATCACCAAATGTCAAATTTCCTAATATAACCATTTTTGCGCCTACATATATTATTGTTAAATATCCAATGGCATTTACTAAATCTTTTAGTATTGAAATTGTATTATTATAATTATCAAATTTAAATATATTTTTTAAAAACTTAACATATTTTTTTTCGAACTTATCAATTATTTGTGCTTCATTTCCTACACTTTTTACAGTTTCAAAACCATTTATTGTTTCAATCATATATGACATTGTTTCAGATTTATTAACCTGAATTGTGTTAATATTATTAGTTATTCTATTTTTTGAAAAAATCATTAATAATAAATATATGAATACTATAATCAATGAAATGAAAAATAGTTTGGTATTTATAATATAAAATATTATGAAAGTTACTAAAGCAAGTGGTAAATCGATAAATAAGGAAAGTGATACTTTAGTTATCATGTTTCTAATAATAGATAAATCGTTTACTCTTGAAATTATATCACCAGTTGTTCTAGTATGATAATAGTTATAAGGAAGTGAAATTATTTTTTTATAAGTATCTAGTGTCAATAACAAATCAATCTTTTGATTTAAATATATTAATAATTTATTCCTAAAAAAATCACTTAAAATTTTAAATATATTTATAAATAGAAAAAATATAAATATAATTGTTAAATTATTATAGTTTATAGCATCTAATATATTTTTCATATAAAATGAGCTTATTACAGAAAACATTGTTATAAATATAGATAACATTATTATATTAAATATAAATGCTTTGTGTAACTTTATAATTTTTAAAAGAAAATCTATGAAAGAAATGTTTTGAGTTAGTGGGAGTTTTTTTAAAGGATAAAGTGTTATTAAAACACCAGACCACATTTTTTGAAATTCTGAAAAAGTAATTTTTTTAATACTACATGATGGATCTGCAATTATGATTTTTTTGTTTTTAAAATCAATTTTATAAATTACAACAAAATGTTTGTATTTTCCATCAATAACTACATGAGCAATGCAAGATAGAATTAGATTTTCTTTATTTAATTGTTTTAATGAGGTTTTAATACCCTCTGCATTAAATCCTATACTTTTACAAGCCTCTATTATATGAAAAGCAGTTGTACCATTTTTATCGGTTTTAGTTAAATCTCTTATTTGATCTATTGGTAAGTTCCCACCATAGAAATTAATTATCATTCCTAAGCATGCACAACCACAGTCTTTTATATTATCTTGTTTTATAAAAGGATATTTTCTAATATTTTCACCTCCTATAAATAAGATATCTCATGTCAAATTGTTTTCCTTTTTATTTCAAAAAAAAAACAACTATTTTTTTAAAATAATTATTTTTTTACTTCCATATTTTCTTTCTTTAAATATTTTTAGATTATTTGTATTTATTTCTTCTGTCTCATATTCACAAATTATAATTCCATTATCTTTTAATAAATTATTTTCTAGTATTATATTGATTGCTAGATTTATAAGATTTAATTTGTAAGGGGGATCTAAAAATATAACATCAAATGTTTTGTTTTGATTACTAAATTCTTTAAGTGCATTTTTAAAATCTTTTTTTATTATAAAAGCATTTTCAATTGTATTAATATTTTTTTTAAGTATATTTATAATATTAATATTATTATCAACAAAATAACACTCTTTAGCACCACAACTTAAAGCCTCTATTCCTAAAGAACCACTTCCTGCAAATAAATCCAAACAACTACTATCACTTATGTAATCTTGTATCATTCCAAATAATGATTCTTTTACCCTATCCATAGTAGGTCTTGTACCATTTATATCAAATCCAGTAATATATTTTCCCTTATATTTTCCACTTATTATTCTCACATTACCACCAACAATATTTTATCATAATTATTTTAGAGTTGATAGAACATTTTGAATCATTTCAATAGTTTTCAATGTTTCCCCAATTCGATCGGTAAATTTTAGTCTATAGTTGTGTTTAACTTCATCTTCAAAATTTTTAAAGGACTGAGGCGACCTATTAAGTATTTTGTACCAAAAAGAGTTTTCTCTTAAATATTTTTGATAGTTAGGATTATTTTTTATTTTAAATTGAATTTCTAAAGTCATTAATCCTCAAAATGCTTATACATTGGTCTTGGTTTATATTCTTCTTTTTTTGTTTCTTTTGTACCAAAATCACCAAGTACACTTAAAACTCTTTGAACACTTTGAACTCCATTTTGGATTGAATCAAGATCTAGCGATTTTAACCAAGTTAAAAAACCTGCTGTAGCGGTTGCTGTTGAGGCAGCTTCTACAACTTTTTCTTTTGTTATATAATCCTTCCATGCATTTTCATCTTCACCATACATATCATATATTTCATAATATTTTTGCCAAGACATACTACCATCTTTAACATGTTTAATCAAAGAAGGATTTTTTTTGACAAAGTTTTTAAATTCATCCTTTTTATTCACAACTATCACCTATATTAATATATGCCTATATTTTTAAATGTTAACCAAACAAGAAAAAAGATGATATTTTTCATATCACCTTAATCTAATCCATTAATTTTAAAATCATCTAAAAAATCATCAATAGTCATCATTTTTTCATCTATTTTTTCTAATTCAACAGGTTTAGATTCTCTTTTTTCATCTGACTTTTCGTTAGGTTCTATATTACTAAAATTTTGTTCTTCAAGTAAATTAGTTTCTACAAATATTTCATCAATGTTTTTCTTTGATATACTACTACCTGTAGAATATCTATCCATTATTGGAAATTCAGTATTTTTAATAAAAACAAAGTCATCATTTACCTTTATTATTAAGTTTGTTTTATTACTTACAATGAAGGCATTTAATATATAATATGGATTAGTTTTAACATCTCTTATTATTTGAACACCTTTTCTAGCTCTAGACATAACTTCAAAATCACTTATTTTAACTCTTTTACCTGTATTTTTTTCTGTAATTACAGTTATATACTCGTCTAAATCATCAAATAAAGCAAAACTAACTACTTCATCATCTTTTAAACTAATAGCTTTAACACCAGCACCTTTAGTACCTATTGGTGCTACTTCGTCTAAATAAAATCTTAAACCATAACCATTTTTTGTTACTACAAATATTTGATTTTTACCAGTAGCACATGTATTAATTAACTTATCATCTTCTTTAAGTTTTATTGCAGTTAAAGGTTTATTATAGCGTTGAACTTTAAATTCATTTAATTTAGTTCTTTTTATCATTCCATTTTTTGTCACAAACGTAACATAAATATTATCTTCAAAATTGTATACTGGCATACAAGAAATTACATTTTCATCTGGATTAAGTTTTATAATGTTGCTTACATGTTTTCCTAATTCTTTCCACTTTAAATCTGGTATTTCATGTACAGGTATATATAAATAATTACCTAAATCCGTAAATAAAAGTATGGTATCTAATGTATTCATTTTATATAATCCTATCAAATAATCTCCATTTTTAAGTGCAGTTTCTCCATCTGCTTGTGAATAGCTTCTATTAGATACTCTTTTAATATATCCCTCTTTTGTTACTACTACTACAGCTTCTTCTTTAGAAATCATTTTTGTTGTATCTATTTTGATTTCCATTATTTCATCTTTAATTTCAGTTTTTCTTGGAGTTGCATATTCTTTCTTTATAATTTTAAGTTCTTCTTTCATAACTGATTTTAACCTATTTTCATCAGTTACTATCTCATTTAAAGTTTTAATAATTAACTGTAATTTTTTATTTTCTTGTTCCAAATCTAAAACATCTATATTAGTTAATCTATAAAGTTGTAAATCTAATATTGCTTTTGCTTGTTCTTCTGTAAAACCAAACTTATTCATTAAATTAATACAAGCATCTTGTTTATTTTTGCTTGCTCTTATTGTAGCTATTACTTCATCTAATATAGATAAAGCTTTTATTAAACCATCAACAATATGCAATCTTTTCTTAGCAACTTCTAAATCAAAATTAGTTCTTTTTAAAATAACTTCTTTTTGATGTTTAATATATGCATCTAACATATCTACTAATCCAAGAGTCATAGGTCTTCTATTTACTATAGAAACCATATTATAACTATATGAAATCATCAAATCAGTATTTTTATATAAATAATTAAGAATTAATTCAGAATCTGCATCTTTTTTTAAATCAATAGCTATTTGAAGTCCATCTCTATCAGTTTCATCTCTAACTTCAGCAATTCCTTCAACTTTCTTATCTATTCTAATTTCATCTATCTTTTTTACTAATAATGCTTTATTAACATCAAATGGTATTTCTGAAATTATAATTTGTTCTTTACCTTTGTTTTTTACAATTTCTAACTTAGATTTTACGATTACTTTTCCTCTACCTGTAGTAAAAGCATCTATTATTCCATTTTTTCCTTCTACTATTGCACCTGTTGGAAAATCTGGGCCCTTAACTATATCAAAAATTGTTTCCGCATGGCAATTTGGATTTTCTATTCTTTTAATAGTTGCATCAATTATTTCACCTAAATTGTGGGGTGGAATATTAGTTGCATATCCAGCACTTATTCCTGTTGCACCATTTACAAGCAAATTAGGAAATTTGGCTGGCAAAACAGTTGGTTCTAATAAGGTATCATCATAGTTAGGTGCCCAACTGATTGTATTTTTATCTATATCTTTTAAAAGTTCATTGCTTATTTTAGCTAAACGTGCTTCTGTATAACGCATTGCTGCAGGTCCATCGCCATCCATAGAACCATTGTTACCATGCATATCAATAGTCATCAAATTCTGTTTCCACCATTGACTCATTCTAACCATAGCTTCATATATACTTGAATCTCCATGGGGATGATATTGTCCCATTACATTTCCTACAGTTTTTGCGGATTTTTTATATGGTTTATCATATGTATTTCTATCTCTATACATGGCATATAAGATTCTTCTTTGAACTGGTTTTAATCCATCCCTTACATCAGGAAGAGCTCTATCTTGAATTATTGCTTTTGAATATCTTCCAAATCTCTCTCCCATTATTTCTTCTAATGAATAATCATATATTCTTTTAATCACATCTTGCATTAATATCACACCTTATCTTTTTTTAGGTTTTGCTTCTTCCTCTTTAATATCAGGCATATCATCGATCATTTTGAATGCTTTAGGTACCTTTATTAATGAACTATATTTTCTAAATATAGACTCTAGGTAAGTTTGTTCTTCTTTATCATTCGAAAATTTCATTAATTCATCATAAATATCCCTAATAAGATAATGAGTACATTGATATTTTTCTGCTGGTGTACCATTTTTTGAAATTGAATAATCTTTTAACATTCTTTCAAAAGTTTTATCATATTCAACTTGGTTACTATTTTGAATATTTGTTAAATATCTAGATGTAACTACTCTAGCAAATTGATCATTTTCACTGATCTTTTCACATAAATCAACACTGTAATTATATACCTTTCCTATTCTTTTACTCATTTCTATTTCTTCTATTGTTTTTGTTTTCATAATATCCTCTTTTCTTATGCTATTTTATAATTATCTTCTAAAGAAAATTCAACATTTTCTTCTATCCATTCTTTTCTAGGTTCTACTTTATCACCCATTAGCACACTAACTCTTTTTTCTGCCAATGAAACATCATTTATATTTACTTTAATTAAGCTTCTTGTTTCAGGATTCATTGTTGTTTCCCACAACTGATCATAGTTCATTTCTCCTAAACCTTTGTATCGCTGAGTTTCAAGTTTTACTTTGCTTTTTTCAAGTATTTCTTTTCTTTCCTCATCGCTCCAAGCATAATAAACTGTTTTACCATTAAACAATTTATATAAAGGTGGCATAGCTATATAAAGTTTTCCAGATTCAATTAAAGGTTTCATATATCTATAAAAGAAAGTTAACAATAATATCTGTATATGTGCTCCATCATCATCTGCATCAGTCATGATTATTATTTTATCGTAATTTGAATCTTTTACTTCAAAATCACTACCAACACCAGCACCTATTGTATGAATTATAGTATTTATTTCTTCGTTTTTAAATATTTCCTCTAATCTTGTTTTTTCTGTATTAAGCACTTTACCTCTTAGTGGTAATATAGCTTGATACTTTCTATCTCTGCCTTGTTTTGCACTTCCACCTGCAGAATCTCCTTCGACTAAAAATAATTCATTTTTATTCGGATTTTTTGTTTGAGCAGGAGTTAATTTATCACTTAAAGATCTTTCTTTTTTATTTTTATCTTTACCATTTCTAGCTTCATCTCTAGCTTTTCGTGCAGCTTCTCTTACTATTTTACTTTTTATCATTTTATCAAGTATTAATGTAGCAATAGCTTTGTTTTCTTCAAGGAAAAATTGAAGTTTTTCACCAACTATTTTATCTACAACTGTTCTAGCAACAGGTGTTCCTAGTTTTGCTTTTGTTTGACCTTCAAATTGCAACAAATTTTCTGGAATTTGTAAACTTATGATTGCAGTTAATCCTTCTCTTGTATCACTACCCTCTAAATTTTTATCTTTAGTTTTCAAATATCCATTTGTTTTAGCATAATCATTAAATACCCTTGTTAAAGCAGTTTTAAAACCAACTTCATGACTACCACCATCATTTGTTTTTACATTATTAACAAATGAAACTATATTTTCAGAATAAGTATCTGTATATTGAAATGCCACTTCTACATTAATATCATCTTTTGATCCTGAAAAAGATACAACATTGTGAAGTTGTTTTTTATCTTCATCCAAATATTCAACAAATGACTTTAAACCATTTTCATAATGAAAAGTTTCTTCTTTTTTATCTTCAATATCTTCTACAATAACAGTTAATCCTTTAAGTAAAAAAGCACATTCTTGCATTCTTTCACAAATAGTAGTAAATGAAAAAGTTGTAGATGAAAATATTGTATCATCAGGCATAAACCTTACCTTTGTTCCAGTTTTGCTTGTTTTACCTAAGCGTTGTAATGGAATATCTAACTTTCCACCATCTTTAAATCTTATAAAGTGTTCATAACCATCTCTTTTAATAGTTACTTCCATCCATTTGCTTAAAGCATTTACAACACTAGCACCTACACCGTGCAACCCACCTGATACTTTATATCCACCACTTTCAAATTTCCCTCCTGCATGTAACACAGTATAAATTACTTCTGGGGTAGACATACCAGTTGAATGCATTCCAACTGGTACACCTCTTCCTTCATCTTCTACACTTATACTATTATCAGGATGAATAATGATTTTAATTTTTTTACCATATCCATTGATAACTTCATCTATACCATTATCAACTATTTCCCATACTAAATGATGTAAGCCTCTTTTATCTGTTGAGCCTATATACATACCAGGACGTTTTCTTACTGCTTCTAGTCCTTCTAACACTTTTATCGAGTTTTCGTCATATTTTGCCATGTTATCACCATAGATATTATAACACAAAAGATTTTTTTTTAAAACTTTTTATGTTTTATCATATAATTTTGCTATTACTAATAACCTTTTTTTATTATAATTTGAACAAGTTACCAGAGTTAGTAGTTCTTCATCTGTATCATAAAAATAGTTTATTTCATTAGGAAATATTTTTATTATTTTATAAACTTTATATGTTCTTCTATATTTATAAGTGTTTAAAATAATAATATCATTTACTTTCAAATATTTAATATTTTTAAATACTCCTTCTCTATTATGACCAGCTAAAACTATATTTTTATTATCAAATGTTTTTCCACTTAATAATCCTACATATTCATTATCTAAAATATTTTTGCTAGTTCCATATTTAATTATTTTATTTAAATTTATTCTAGGTATTTCTAAATATCCAATGTATTGATTTATATTATTTTCAACTTTAAAATCATTAATTAATTTATTTTCAATCAATTTATTTTTATATATAGTTATATATTTAAAAATCAAATATAATAAACTAATTATTATTAATGATATACCAATTATTTTATGTTTCATTTTTATGTATTATAAATATAAATCCAATTATAATATTTAAAAACATAATTAATACAATATTTACATTAGATGATGTATTAGGCATTTCATATTTTTCATTTTTATTTTCATTTCTTGTAGATTTATCTAATTCTTTTTCAGAATTTTTTTCATTTTTACTAATATTTATTATTTGTGTAATACCATCATTTTTAATATTATCTTGATTATCATCCTTTTTTATTTCATCGTTTTCCAAATTGTCATTCTTTTTTGTTTCTTCTTTTTTTGTATTTTTAAAATTTTCATCAGGAATTTCACAATTTAAAACTAGGTCTAAATTTAAATTATTAAATAAATCAAATTCATACAGTTTTGTATCATCCTCTATTTTTAAATAATATTTTCCAAGTACATAATTGTTCAAATATATATAATCTTTTTTTTCAATTGAAAATTCTTCTATTTTTTTGTTAAATGAATTATAAACTTCAATTTTTTTATTTATAGAACAATTACTATCAATTTTTATTTTAGCATTATATTTTTTTAAATAATTAATTATTGTACCTATGTTAATACTTTGATAGTCAATTGTAGTATTATTTATAGAAAAACTATATTTATCATTATTCTGTTTATAATCCTTTAACTGTGTAATTTCTTTTACATAATAATTCGAGTAAGGTAATATTAAATCAACATCAATTATTCCTAATCTATTTGTAAAAACTTTTTTTATCATGTCACCTTTTTTTAAGGTTAAGTTATTATTTATCTTTAAATCATTTTCTAAAAATATTCCAAATTCTATATTATCTTTATAATCAAAATTGTATTCATTCGATTCTGATAAAACTTCTATAAATTTTCTGAGTTTTAATTTTGTACTTTTTCTCTTTAAACGAATTTTTAAATCCACATTATTATAACTTTCATTAATTGAAATATGATTTTCGCAATATCCATTATATTCGTTTGGTTTTATACATTTTACATAATAATTTCCAAGTGGTAATTCAAGAAAAAATTTACCATTAACATCCGTGTTAAAAGATGTTATTAAATCATTTTTATGATATATTATTTTATTATTTAAATCATATATATCATTATATGCATATATGAAAAACTCAATATTTATTGGTAACATTTTATAAATGAAATCATCATTATAATCAACAAGTTGCTCAGCTTGTGAATCTATATTTAATATTCCCTTTGATATTTTGCTTTCATAACCAATATTAAAAATAACTGGTTCTATTCCTTCACTATAAATAAGCCTTTGTGAATTAAAAGCATCATAAATATAAGTTCGATATTTAGAAGAAAAATATCTGTATAATGGCATGTCATTATATATTTCCTCTTTTGAAAGTATTTTTAAAGTATTATCCTTTATTGTAATATTTTTATCCATTGGCTCAAATTTATTTATTATATTATTTTCATCGACTAATATATATTCTTCATTTATTGGAATTTTATGTTTTGTATTAGAAAACGAAGGAAGTTTTTTAGATTCATTAACTAACTTAAGTATTTCACTTTTTTCTGTTTCAATATCAATTTTTTTAAAAAATTTACCATTTTGTATATGCCAGTCTATTTCATAATCAGTTATTTTTTCCCAAATTAATTCTTGTGTAGCTAAAAAATATTTTATATCTTCATGTCCAGTATAATTATATCCAAAATATATAACCTCCTTTATATAAATCACTTCTTGTATAGTTAAATCTGAATTATTAATGTATTCAAAAGAATCATAATCTAAAGTAGTTACTTTTAAATCTGGTTGCAAACAATATAATTGTTTATCGTTATCTTTATAAATTGACAAAGCTACATAATTATTATTAATTGAGTAAAAATAATTAGTATTTTCTTTTTCTATTGTTAGTGAAAAAACATTATTCTTAAATAAAAGAAATGATAATAAAAATACGATTAGTAACATTATTTTTTTCATATATTTTCTCCTTTCAAACGCATTTTATATTGATTTAAATATTAAATCAAATAACAAATATTAAATATTTTTACTTTAATTAGTTTTAATAAAAAAAATAATATAATAAAAATAAAAAATTTGAATATCAAATATATAAAAAAACAAGCAAATTTTTAAAATTGCTTGTTTTTACTATTTATTAGTTTGTTTTTCTTTTAATTTATTTTTATGTTCATTATAAACTTTTAAATAAAAGTCTTTCCACATTTCAAGTACATGTTCTTTTGAATAAAATTCACTTATTTCTTTAGAATATTTACTATATTTTTTATATTCCTTCTCATCATTCATTAACATTTTAATTTGCTTTACAAATTCTGTATTTTTATTTCCATGTAAATATTTTCCAAATAAGATTCCTTTATATAAATCTAAACCTCTTAGTAATACTGGTTTTTCTGAGTTTACAGCTTCTAAAATTGACATTGGAAATAGTTCATTATAAGATGGCATAAAAAGTACATCGGACATATTATACATATCATTCATTTCTGTTCGTGGAATAATTCCTAAAAATTCAACATTCTTAGGTGGATTATCATATACTTTCTTTAATTCATTATATCCATCTGTTATTTTTCCAAATGAAAATCCACCACACCATACAAATTTAACTTTTGGAAGTTTTTTAGCAACTTCTATAAAATCTAATACACCTTTTCTTGTTTGTACTTGTCCAACTCCAAGCACAACAAAATCATCTTCTTTTATTCCATATTTTTCCCTTATTTTATTTCTAACAGATTTTTTTTCTTTAAAAAATGATTCTTTTGAAACATAATTAGGTATATATGTTACTTTCTCTTTAGGTATTTTAATTTTTTCAAGCTCATCTATAAATGAAGGATTTACTACAACTAAATGATCTGCTTTATTATAAAAATTTACAACATATTTTTTAAATACAGCAAATGCTGGTCTTGGAAGTTTTATACTTCCATCTAATGTAGTTGGTAAAAAATGTACGTATGCTACATTAACACCTTTAGTTTTTCCCATTTTAAGATAATGTGGTAAATCAACTGTATGATAATGCATTATATCTGCATCTTTTTTATCATTAATTTTCACATCAAATAAGTCTTTTGCGCCTTCCTTAACCAACGATACTTGTTCTAGATATGCACTTCCAACGCCTTGTCCATCTACTTTATCAGCAGAAGAAAGCATATTAATTATTATTTTTTTCATTTTTTTCACTTCCTAATACTATTATAACAATTTTTAATTAAATTACAATACTCACAAGTATTACGTCTTCACCTATTTTTTCTATTTGTTCCCACTTTATTTGAATTTCTCCTTTAGAAGTAAAACGTGATAATATAAATTTACTTTTTTCTACAATTAAACTATTCATCTTCCCATCAGACATTATTTCAACATCTATTATATTACCGATTTTTGTTCCATCTTTTGTATTTACTACATCTTTGTGTTGTAATTCTGATAACCTCATAAAATCACCTATTTAATTTTATGAAATTATTAATTTATCATTCTTTTTATATTATCTAATCCATTTTTTTCAAGTCTTGAAATTTGAGCTTGACTTATTCCTATTTCTTTAGCTAATTCCATTTGAGTTTTACCTATTATATATCGCTCTAAAATTATGTATTTTTCTTTTTCTTTTAATTTGTTTATCGCATCTTTTAATGCTATTTTTATATCCATATTATACATTTCATCTTTCTTATCTTCTAGTTGATCTTCAAGATAAATTGTATCACCACCATCGTTATATATTGCTTCTGCCATACTTACTGTTTCTTTTATTGAATCAAGTGCATTGGCAACTTCATATTCTGTATATCCAAGTTCCTGTGCGATTAAGGAAACACTAGGTTCTTTTCCTAATAAATTTGTGAGTTCTTCTTTTTTCTTTAATGATTTATAAGCAATATCTTTAACACTTCTAGCAATTCTTAAACTACTACTATCTCTTAAATATCTTTTTACTTCACCTATAATCATTGGAACTGCATATGTAGAAAATTTAACTTCGTGTGATAAATCAAAATTATCTATTGCTTTTATTAAACCAATACATCCAATTTGAAATAAATCATTCATATTATCTGTTCTATTATTATATTTTTTTAAAATTGATAGTACCAATTTTAAGTTTCCTTCTACTAATTCTTCTTTTGCTTTAGTATCGCCATTTTGATATTTTTTAAATAGTTCTATCATTTCATTGTTTGTCAAAACTTTAATATTCGCAGTATTCACGTTCGCAATTTCTACCTTGTGACGTGACATAAAAAAATCTCCTTTCATATCAATTTTGATACAAAAGGAAATTTTTTATTCATATTATTAAATTTTTGTTATAATTTAAATCTTCAATTTATCTTTGTTATTTCTTTTATTTCTTCATTATCTATATATGTTATATTGATTTTAGAATTAACTTCCAAAAATGGCAAAACATTTGAATTTATTTTAATTGAAGCTTTGTATTTATTATTGTCAAAATCAAGCAAATAATAATATGTATTTCCATCTATTGTTACTTCATTAATTTTATTTATTATTATATCAGCAGTTTTTTCATTTGTGCCTATAACAGAATTTCCTAAATAATTTTTGATTGCTTTTTCTATTCCTTCACTTGAATCTGTTACTACAACTTTCTGATAATCAGCAACGTCAACTAAAGCATACATTTTTACTAAACCTGCTTTATCTTTAAGTGACAATAAGTAAGTTGGTTTATTATTTAGATTTATAAGTAGTGGAAATGTTGAATCATAATTCATTTGTTGAACCTGACCTTTAGCACTCTCCATTGCCGAATATTCTTCTGCTCCAGACACTGAATAAAAGAAAGTTTCCTTAGTTCTTAAATTGCAAAGAATAAACCCTATATTAGATTCGTCACTCGCAACAGATGTAATTCCAGTATATAAATACACATCGTCATTCATTACTGTATAGTTATATCCGTCAGTTGTATTTACAACACCTTTTTGCCCAAAAATAGAATTTATGAAACCATTTTTATATGTTCCCCAATCATCTAATTCTTCTATTATTAAATCGGAAGGATAAACATGGTCAACCCAACTTGGAATTTCACCTACATTATATTTTTTACTTGAACCTGTTTTTGGATCTAAAATAATAACTCCACTTACTTCTTTTTTTAATCCAACGCCTGTATATTTAAGTGTTGGAACTATCCAATATGGATTCCCTTCATTATCTATTTCAAAGGATGCTTCACCAAATATTTCAGTTAAATATGAAAATCTAAGTTTACGATATAAATTTTCATTCAATATAGCTGATGGCATATATTTCATTCCCTGATCAAGTCTTACAAGTTCTGTTTTTCCAGTTACAGAATTAACTTTTATGTAACCCGGTACTCCAGATTTATGGTTAGTAAAGTATTTTATAACGTTAGCATATTCTAATGGTGTTACACGTGTAATTTCATCATTATAATTTATTTGAGTATATAAATCTGATACTGTAAATTGTGACACTAAATCTGTCATTTGTCCCATTACTCTATCACCTAGTTTTGAACTAGAATCTTTATCTAGAAGAGGTAATTTAGATGTATCTACAAGTGGAACATCATTCTCAAAAACACCAGTTTCATTTACAAATATTCTATTATAATATGATTTTGCAGAAAAAATAGGAGAATTTATGATATTAACAAAAGATATTGCTAAAAAAACAACTATAAATCCATACCATATATATTTAAATTTATCATTTTGTCTAGGAGTTTTTGTAATTAAAATATTGTTTTCTATTTTTAAATTTGAACAAGCTGCTATTAAAGTATAAAATCCTATTATTAAAACTAAGTAAATCCAAAATGCAAAACTTGATGGATTAATAGGTGGTAACATAAAGTAATATAATATACCTGAAAATAATATAGTAAACAATATTACTATAAAATGCTTAATAAATTTTTTATCATCGTATTCAATTATTTTTTTCTTCATTTTTTATTCCACCAAACCTTCTATCTCTTCTATTATATTCAAGTAACGCTAAATCAAATTGTTTTTCATCAAAATCTGGAAAATAAGTTTTTGGAAAATAAAATTCCGAGTATGAAAGTTGCCATAACATAAAATTACTAATTCTATTTTCTCCACTTGTTCTAATTAACAAATCAATTGGTGCTAAATCTTGATATAAATATTTTGAAAACATAGCCTCATCTAAATCATTTATATCGACTTTTTCTTTTTTAACATCATCAATTATTTTTTTTGTGGCATCTATTATCTCACTGTGACCCCCATAATTTATACATATATTAAGTATTCCTCCTGTGTTGTTTTTTGTCTCAATTTCCATTTTTTCCATCATTGTAATTACTTTTTTAGGAAGTGGCGACTTTCTTCTTCCAGAAAATATTACCTTGATGTTTTTTTCATTAAAATATTTTCCTTCTGTTTTAAATTTATTTACAAATAAGTTCATTAAAAAATTTACTTCTTCTTTGCTTCTTTTAAAATTTTCAGTTGAAAAAGCATAAACACTTAATATTTTTACACCTTTACTTAATATATAAGGGCTTATTTGTTTTAATCTTTCAAATCCAGCTGAATGTCCCTCACTTCTAGGCATACATTTTTCTTTTGCCCATCTTCCATTTCCATCTAAAATAATTGCAACGTGGTTTGGTATTTTTATATTCTCATTCATTTTTATCTCCTATTTCATCATAATCGTCTAAAAAATTATACTCATAATTATCTTTATGATAGCCTATGATTGTATTTAAGTTTACATTGCATACACTTTTAAATATATTTTGATCAATATTTTTATTTATTTTTCTAAATGATTTTATTAATTCTTTCATTTCTAATCTTTTTGATGTTTTCATATCTTTTATATAATTATCTTCTGTAAATTTACAAGCGCAATTTATAAATAATAATTCATTTGCTTTTGAAAATGAAATTATATCTGCTTCTTTAATAAAATACATTGGTCTTATCAATTCCATTCCCTCAAAGTTTGTGCTATGAAGTTTTGGCATCATTGTTTTGATTTCACCACCATATATTAAACTTAATAGAATTGTTTCAACAACATCATCATAATGATGACCTAACGCAATTTTATTGCACCCTAATTCTTTTGCTTTACTATATAATGTTCCTCTTCTCATTCTAGCACATAAATAACAAGGACTACCTCCTACATTATTTACAATCTCAAAAATATTTGAATCAAATATTTTTATTGGTATATTTAATATCTCTGCATTTTCTTTTATTTTTTTTATATTTTTTTCTGCATATCCAGGATTCATGACGATGAATTCTAATTCAAATTTTACTTTTCCATGTTTTTGTAATTCCTGAAAACATTTTGCCATTAAAAATGAATCTTTTCCTCCAGATATGCAAACAGCGATTTTATCATTTTCTTTTACCATTTTATATTCTGAAATTCCTTTTACAAATTTAGACCAGATATCTTTTCTATATTTTGTAATAAGATTTCTTTCGATTTCTTTATATCTTTCCATATACTTCACCATACAAATAATTATACCATTAAATAGTATTTTATACTACAAAAAAAGCATATTATATTATGCTTTAATACAAATACATATAATATAAAATATTACAATAAATATGGCAAAAATAAATGGTGCAGATAAATTTGTGCCTCCACTATATGCAAGTACATCTTTATAGTTTTCTTTTTTTATTATTCTTTTTATTTTAATTTTAGAAATTGCTAAATATATTGAATTTCCAAACATAATAAAAAATAAAAAGTTAGCTAGAAAAAGATAAATAAAGTTTAAATTAAATACATTAATCCAAATATAAAAGATAGTTAATTCTATAATAAAGAGTATAAGTGCAAAAGTGTAACATTTTCTATAAAAATAATATAAAAAATTAAAAATACCTGAATAAAGATTAAAATTATTATAAATTATTTTTTCTGAATTTTTGCCAATAAAAATGTCTAGATCATTTTCATGTGGGGAAGTTTTGGGCATTAAAGTAACATCAGTTTTAGAAAATATACCACATTTACTACAGTAACCATTACTACACTCGGTATTACATTTTGGACATAACATATTATCACCTATATTTATTATACAATAGATTAAATAAATTTCAAATATTAGCTTTTAGTAACACTTCTAAGTCTTCTAATTACTTTTTTTTCAATTCTTGAAATATATGACTGACTAATTCCAAGTAAATTAGCAACATCTTTTTGTGTCATTTCTTCATTATTATATAACCCATATCTAAGTATCATTATTTTTTTATCTCTATTATTTAATTTATCAATTTCTTTATAAAATAATTTTTTATCATTTTCATTTTCAATTTCTTTAGTTACTATATCTGAATCAGTGCCTAATATATCTTCCAAATGTAATTCATTTCCTTCTGAATCATAACTCAAACTATCTTCAAAACTTACTTCTCCTCTTCTTTTTTTATTTTTTCTTAAAAACATCAATATCTCATTATCTATACATCTCGATGCATATGTTGCAAGTTTAATATTTTTATCTAACTTATATGTATTTACTCCTTTTATTAATCCTATTGTACCAATGCTAACTAAATCTTCTAAGTCAAGGCCAGTGTTTTCATATTTTTTAGCTAGGAAAACGACTAATCTTAAGTTATGTTCTATTAAAATGTTTTTCGCATTTTTATCTCCATTCATTGAACTTTCTACATATCTTGTTTCTTCTTCTTTTGATAAAGGTTCTGGAAGTTTATCCGCACTTCCTACAAAAAATATACTATGCTCTTTTATAAAACCTAAAATGTAATTTATTATTTTTCTTATCATATTTTTCCCTCCAATAGTTCTATATTTAATATACAATCCACTCCATTTATATTAATATTATTCTTTGATATTCCAAATATTACATCATTAAATATTCCAATTCCTTCTATGTTTATTTTTTTTACTTTAAAAGTTTTGATAAAATCTTTTCCAGAAACTGTATTTATTGGAATTAAGGTTGGTGGTGGTAATTTATATTTTTTTATTATGTTTTCATTAATTATAGTTATTGGTTTATTTGAATATGGACTTTTTAGTTTATTTCCTGTATCTACAAATCCAATACATTTTATATCATTATCATCTAAATAAATATCTATATTGTAATATAAATTATAGTTATTTTTTAATGTTTTGACTTGTTTTATATAAATATATATTATTATTGGTGACAAAATAGCTAAACACAATAAATTTATGCTTAATCCGTTATTATAAAAAACTAATCCATTATTTTTATATGAAAATTGCGTATTTATAAAATATATAAATCCACCTAACACAATACTATTTATATATAAAAATAATAAGTTTTTACAAAAGTATTTTATACTTTTATAGTTAAATGAAATTAGTAGCATTAAAATACTTGTTATAAATTTTATTAAAAATAACTGAATTGTATTTATTTTTATAAAAAGTAATAATACACTTAAACTACCTATAAATGCAGCAATCATAAGTTTATGAATTTTTATAATTCTTTTTAAAACAATGGCAACTGATAATAATAAAAGAAAATCTAAACCAAAATTTATAAATAATATTAAATCTATATATATTTTCATATTATCTCACCAAACTCATTATAAAAAAAACGACCATATTATTATGTCGTTTTTTCAGATTCATTTGTATTTTTATCCTGGGTTTTTTCTACATAATTATCTTTTAAATCTATTGTAAGAATAATGTCATTTGTTATAACTGTACCAGGTTCTATGCTCTGATTTGTAACATATCCATAACCATTCATCTGATAATTTACATTTATAAGTTTCATTAATGCTTCAACTTCTTTTTTAGACCATCCAGATAGTGATGGCATTTTTATTTTATCAGAGTTTGTAATCAATATAACTCTTTCGTTTTCAATAATTTTTTGATTGCTACTAGGATATTGATCTATTATTTTATCTCCATCTCCAATAACTACAACTTTTAAATTTTGATTTTTTAATTTACTTGATACTTCTTTAACAGACTTATTTATATAATTTTCTACTGTATATTCATTTAATGTATCTTTTTCATTGTTTGTTCCATTAATATTATAATATTTAGCTGTATTTTTTATTATATCTCGTATAGCTAAATAAAGTCCTCTTGATTTTTCTACAACGGGTTTTTTTATTGCCCCATATATGATTAGTTGTGGATCATCTTTAGGATAAATCAAAGCCGCTGAATAAATATATTGATTTAAATACTTTCCATTTTCATATAGTTGAGCTGTTCCAGTTTTTCCTATAACATCTAACCCATCTACTCTATATGCAGTTCCTGTTGTACCCTCGTTTTTATTATTTACAACGTTATACATTAATTCTTTCATTTTTTCTACTGTTGATTCTTTAACTATTTGTTCACTTTCCTGTTTAGTTCCTTGATAAGTTACTTCACCTTTGTTATTAACTATTTTATCTATTATATATGGTTTTAGCATTTTTCCATTGTTACTAATAAGTGTAAGTGCTTGTAACTGTTGTATTGGTGTTGTTAATATTCCTTGACCAAAAGCTGCTGAATAAACTTCTATTTCATAATTAAATTTTATTTTTCCAGATACTTCTCTACTTAATTCGATTCCTGTTTTTTGACCAAATCCATATTTTTCATAACACTCTTTTAGTTCTGATTTAGTAATAATATTATCTTTAACTAAATATGAAACTCCAACGTTACTTGAATATTCATATCCTAAATCATATGTAATTGATCCCCAACCCGTTCTATTCCAGTCAAATATTTCTTTATCTCCTGATTTAATTGAACCTGACTGAAATGTATCACTTCCGTTATATCTTCCATTTTCTATTGCACACATATAAGCATATGTTTTCATTGTAGAACCTGGTTCAAAAGCATATGAAACTAAAGGATTTTCGTAATTAGTTATATTTAATATATTTGGATTATATGATGGTGTTGCAGCACTACCTAAAATTTTACCTGTTTTTGCATCCATTACTGTTATAGTCATCCAATCTGAAGGATAAGAAGCCTCAGCTGATTTTATTGCATCTTCTAAAAATCTTTGAACTCCTGAATCTATAGTAAGATATATATCATCACCATTTACAGCATCAATTTTTTCTTCTGGTGTATCTGGAATTTTATACCCATAAATATTTCTTTGATATTTTAATGAGCCATCCATTCCTTTTAAAGCATCATTGTACTTAGATTCTATACCAAGTTCACCAATTATTTCACCATCTTCATTTTTTTTAGCATAACCTATTATATATGAAGCAAAATCACCGTTCGGATAATATCTTTTTTGATCTTCAATAAAATCTATCCCCGGAAGTTCCAAATCAACTATTTCTTTTTTCTTAACCTCTGTTATTCCACGTCCCCCTGGACCAAGTTCAACTTGATATGCACTACTTGATAATAATTTTTTTAAAGTTTCTTCTGACATATTTAATATTGGAGATAGTTTAGAGGCAGTATAATCTATATCTACAACATGCTTAGGATTTGATGAATCAGTAGTTCTTGTACTTGAAAGATAAGCAATAACAGTATAAGAAGTGACATTTATAGCAAGTGCATTTCCAGATGAATCAAATATATTTCCACGTGAAGCTCTAAGGACAGTAGATACAGTATTTCTATTGGTTGCAAATTTTTTTATATTTATTCCATACACAGATGGAAATAATGAAATATACCCAAACTGAAGTATAATAATGCAAAATAAAACAAGAAAAATAATAAACATTTTTATAGGGTATTTCCATGTATTATTATTATTTCTTGGTTTCATTTAAACACCTCGTTACTATTCATTAACAACTAATATATTATCATTATTATAAGCCAAACCCATTTCTTTTACAACCTCTTTTACATAATCAAATGATGTTAATTCGTTAACTTGCATTGTTAAAGATTCGTTTTCTTTTTCTTGTGTAGTAATTTTTGCTCTTACTTTTTCATTGCTAATGCTTAAATTACCTAATGTTGCTCCACAAAAAATTTTAAGTACAAATGTAAATAAAAATGCTATAACTGAAAAACTATAAAGTAACTTTTCTCCTCTTGTAATTTTGCTTTTTCTTACTCTTTTTTCCATATTATTTTACCCTTTCTATTACTCTTAATCTTGCACTTCTTGCTCTTTTATTCTTTTCTATTTCTTCTTTAGTTGGACTTATATTTGCTATTATTTTAAATTTTGGTTGAAATTCTTCAGGTATTATTGGAAGTTTATTTAGTTCTTTATCAACCTTACTTACTTCATTAAATATTTCCTTACACATTCTATCTTCTAATGAATGAAATGTTATAACGCATATTCTTCCACCTATTTTTAATAAGTCTAATGAATCTTTTAAACTTTTTTCAAAAACATTTAATTCATCATTTACTTCAATTCTTATTGCTTGAAATACTTTGCGTGCCGGATGTTTTTCTCTCCTATATTTTTCAGGGACAGAAGATTTAATTATTTCAACCAATTCTAATGTTGTTTCTATTTCTTTTGTTTCTCTTGTTTTAACAATTTTTTTTGCAATTGAAGAAGCATATTTCTCTTCACCATACTTATAAAATATTTCAGCTAGTTTTTCATATGGATACTCATTTACTACTTCATAAGCACTAAGGCTTTTTGTCTGATCCATTCTCATATCTAGTTTTGCATCATTATGAAAACTAAAACCTCTTTCATCTTCATCAAGTTGTGGGCTTGATACACCTAAATCATATAATACAGAATCAACTTCTGTTATGTTCCTTTTGTTTAATTCTGATTTTATATTAACAAAGTTATTTTGTATAATTTCAAAATTGTCTGATATTTCTTTTAATCTTTGATAACTGCTTTTTATTGCTTCACTATCTTGATCAAAGGCGAATAAGAACCCCTTCTTTATTCTTTTTAAAATATTACTACTATGCCCACCATATCCTAATGTACAATCGACAACTATATCTTCTTCTTTTAAATTTAAATATTTTAGGCATTCTTCAAGTAAAACACTTATATGCATATGTACCTCCTAAATATTTAAGTTAGACGCAAATAAATTATCTGCAATTTCTGATAAATTATCTTCGTTTTCGTGGATAAATGTTTCCCATCTTTCTTTGCTCCAAATTTCAATTCTTTCATTAACTCCAATAACTACACAATCTTTTTTTAAATCTGCATAGTCGATTAATGGTTGATTTATATTGACTCTTCCTTGTTTATCTAGTTCGCAAATTATTGCACCAGACAAGAAAAATCTCATAAAATTTCTAGCATCTTTAGTATTAGGTAATTGTTTATATTTTTTTATAATTGATGTCCATTCATCATTAGGATAAATAAACAAGCAACCATCTAGCCCACGAGTAAGTATAAAATTTTCACCTAATTCATATCTTAGTTTAGAAGGAATTGTTATTCTTCCTTTTTCATCTATTGAATAGTGATATTCACCCATGAACATATCAATCACCCCACTTTTTGACACTTTCATCCACTTACAACCACTATTTTACGCTATTTTTGTGTTTTTGTAAAGGTTTTTAAGAAAAAACAAAAAAAAAAGAGGGTTACCTCTTTTAAAAAATAACTGCTCCTAATATTATTGCAAGTAGAATATATAATACTATCAATATTATATAATTTATATTATTTTTTTTAGGAGTGCTATCGCATGATTTTTCGCATGACATAATTTAAACCTCCTATTTATTTATCTATTAAATGTATGCTCCAAGTATGATGATTAAAAGAATAAATAAAACTAGAACTATAGCAGCTCCGCTTACTCCTGTATTACACATATATCTCATCCTCCTTTTTGTCTTTCTAAAATATTTTATGGAAATTAGAAATATGTGTGAATACTTAAACTCAAATTATTGATTTTTTATATATTTTTTGTTATTATTTAAGATGTATGATTAGTTACATACTAAAGGAGGAAATTAAAATAATATGAAAAAGAAAGCATTAGTATTTACAATATGTGGTTTACTAATTTTTACAGGATGCGTTAAATCACCAAAATTATCTGATGGAAAACAAGTTGTAGCCTCTATCGATGGTAAAACTGTAACAGCAGAAGATTTATATGATTCAATGAAAGATCAATATGGTACAAGTTCACTTATAGCACTACTTGATGAATATATAATAAAAACTGAAATTCCTGATGATAAGGATTATGAAGAACAAGCTGATATACAAATAAAACAATATAAAATTAATTACAAAAATGAATGGGAACAATTTTTAAAATACTATGGTTACTCAAGTGAAGACGACTTAAAAAAAGATATAATAAAACAATTAAAGTCTGAGGCAGTTGCTAAAAAGTATATTAAAGAAGGTGTTACTGAAGATGATTTAAAAAAATATTATGATGAAAACATATCAACTGAATTAACTGTAAAACATATTTTAATTAAATCAACTGCTACTGAAAATTCTACTAGTGATGAAAAGAAAGCAGCTGAAGAAGCAGCTTATAATAAAGCTAGTGAATTAATTAAAAAACTTGATGAAGGTGCAGACTTTGAAACGCTTGCTAAAGAAAACTCAGAAGATACTGGTTCTGCAAGTAACGGAGGTTTAATTACTGGTGTTAACAAAGCTGGTTATGATGCAGATTTCTATGCTGCTGCTCTTGCACTTAAAGATGGTGAATATACAAAAACACCTGTTAAAAGTCAATTTGGATATCATATAATTTATACTGTTAGTCGTACAGAAGCTGAATCTTATGATACATTAAAGGACAGTTTATATGATAAAGTAGTTGATCAAAAAATATCTAATGATTCTTATTTAACTTACAAAACATGGGATGAAATAAGAAAAAAATATAACTTAAATATAACTGATACTTCATTAAAAACTTCATATGAATCAACTATAAATAATATAAATAAACAATAAAATAAACAGTAGATTTTAAAAATCTACTGTTTTTATATATTCTTCGATTTCCTCTTTTGTAAAACCTTTTTGATATAGCTTGTTTTTTAAATTATAATATAACTCACTTTCATCAAATTTTTTACTTAATTTATTATATATTTTTTTGAATTCTTTTTCTATTACCAAATTATTATCAAAAACTTCGTTTTCAAGAATTTGTTTTATCAAAGCCATATCATAACCTTTATTAACTAAATCCGATATTATTTTTTGATTTAACATATAGTTAGAATATTTTGTGTTAGATTTTATTTTTTTATCTATTATTTTTTTACACTTGTTATATATAGTTTCTTTATCTATTTTATTTATATTTTCTTCTATAATTTTTTCATCTATACCATAATTAAATAACTCCTGCTTAATTTTATTTGGACCATCATTACTTAAAAAAATCCTATCTGAAATATATGCTTTAGCATAGTTTTCGTCATTTATCATATTTATTTCTTTTAATTTTTTTAATATCTTATCTTCATACCCCATTTCTGAATACTTTTTCAAATATTCTTTTATTTCTTTTTCGCTTCTCAATTTTTTATCAATAAATTTTAAAGTTTTATTGTAACAATCATAATATAAGGTTTCATTATTAATTTTATTTAAAAGTTCTAAATCTATTTCTTTATTAAATAATAATGAATTATTCAATATAACATCATCATATGTATTTATAATATCTCCACTATCTAGTTTTATTTTATATTTATTATTTTTAAGTTTTTGTATTTTTTCTATTTTCATATATTCACCAATTTAATTATACAATATGAACGTATGTTTGTCAATTGTAAAAAAATAAAAAGGAGCTATTCTCCCTCTTTAATATGAATTAATCCTTTTGAAACTTCTTCAAGGGCTCTTCCTATGCTTTTTTTAGATACATAGTCTTTTTCTCTCATTTGTAAATGTTCTGTTGTTTCAATTTCTTTCGCTCTTTTTGAAACAATATTTACAAGTAAGTATTTTGAGCCTACTTCGCTCAATAATTTATCTATTGAAGGATATATCACACTATCACACTCCCTATTATGATAATATAATATATTTGTTTCTACTTCAAGTAATTCGTCTAAATTTTACATATGTTGACAATTATAATATTATTTCTTTTATTAGTTTTATTTTAACTTTTTTATCAGTTATTTTAAAGCAATCTAAAATTTCTTTTATAGACATATCTTTATCATATAAATATATTTTTAATATTTCTTCATCTTTATTTACATAATCTCCTATTTTTTTACTTAGCACAATACCTACCCCGTAATTTATTTTATCTTCTTTTTTTGTTCTTCCTCCACCTATTAATTTAACTATTTCGCCTAGTTTTTGTGTATCTATTTCAGTAACATATCCACTTTTTATACTTTTTACTGAAAACACTTTAGGTGCGACTTTTATGTTTTCAATGTTTCCACCTTGGGCCTTCACAAATTCTTTAAATTTATTATAAGCATTATCATTTTTTAGGTTTTCCTCAAGTAAATTTTTGGCTTCTTTTAGTGATATATTTTTTGCTAAACTAACCATATAAGATCCTAACTTTAAAACTAGTTCTTTTACGTCTTTAGGGCCTTCATTTTTTAATACTTGGATGCTTTCTATTACCTCTAATGAGTTTCCAATAGAATTTCCTAATGGTTGATTCATATCACTTATTATACACACTACTTCTTTATTATTATTTTTCCCAATTTCTATCATAAGATTTGCAAGTGTTTTTGCATCTTTTATATTTTTTATAAGAGCCCCATTCCCTACTTTCAAATCAATAACAATTTTATCCGCACCACTAGCTAATTTTTTGCTCATTATGCTAGAAGCTATTAATGGAATTGATTCTACGGTTGCTGTAACATCTCTTAATGCATAAATTTTTTTATCTGCGGGTACTAGGTTACCCATTTGGCCAACAATTGCTACCCCAATTGTATTTACTTGGTTAACAAATTCTTCAAATGTTGTTTCTGTATTTATTCCTATTGATTCTAATTTATCTATTGTTCCACCAGTATGTCCTAATCCTCTTCCACTCATTTTAGCAACATTCACGCCACATGAGGCTACAAGAGCTGCTAATATAAGTGTTGTTTTATCTCCAACGCCACCTGTTGAATGTTTATCAACAACTACACCATTTATTTTTGATAAATCTATTTTCTCACCACTATTAAGCATTGATTTTGTTAGATCAAATGTTTCTCTTTTTGACATTCCATTTATTGTTATTGACATAAGTAATGAACTCATTTGATAATCTTTTATATTTTCATTTAAATAGTTATCTATAACGAATTGTATTTCTTCTGTAGTAAGTTCTAATTTATTTTTTTTGTTTTCTATTATTTGTATTATATCCATGCTATCACCTATTTTAATTATATCATAGTGATTAAAAAAAATAAAAAAATATTTATTTTATTAAATAAAAAAGGAATTATATACCGTTTTTGGTAAATATATATTGAAAAGGAAGGAAGGAAAAATCATGGTATTTAATAAAGATATATCTGGTATAAACAATGAAATTGAGTTTGTAAATTATTTAAATAATAAAAAAATATTTGAGTTAAATCCTATGTTTTATAGTTTTATAGAAGATTTATTTATAGATTTAAATAATGAATATGTAATTACGTGCTGGAAAAATACTAAACCACAAAAAACTGATATTTTTATATGTATCAATAACACTACAAAAAATATAAGTATAAAAAAAGGTATTAAAAATTCTGTACATGTAGAAAGGATTAGTGATTTTGTTCATTTTCTAATTGAAAATAATATTGATAGAGAAATTATTATTGAATATTTGAAATATCAATATGCAGATGGTACTACAAATGGTACCGGTAAAATAAGATTATCAGCTACTGAATACAAAAAATCAAATCAAAACAAAATTGATTTAATTAACAAACATTTTAATAAAAAAGATATTATTGAAAATGCTGTAAACAGGTTTATACTAAAAGGTAAAAACAGTGATGAAGAAATTGATGCAATAATATATGGAGTTGTTGAAGATTTTATTTGGATAAAATCAAAAGATATAAAAAAAACAATAATTTCAAAAAAGGATGAGTATTCAACAGGTGTTCATTTTAGTTCTTTAACTATTCAACCAATGGATAGATGTTTAAATAAAAATGTTAAATATAATAGTAAAAGATTCTGTGTTCAAGTCAAATGGTACAATCTGTGTGATGATATTATTTATAATATGAATAATAAAATAGTCGATTAGTAAATATTTAAATTAAGTTTTTATTAAATAATAAGTAATGAGCCAAGCTGACTGCGTGGATCTTTAAACACAAAAAAAACGAACTAATAAATAGTTCGATTCATTTCAATGGAGCGGGTGATGGGAATCGGACCCACGTAGTCAGCTTGGAAGGCTGGAATTCTACCATTGAACTACACCCGCATAATTAAGTAGGCAAGTATAATTATACAGGTTTGTTATTTTTATGTCAATACCTTAATAAAAATAATTTAATTTTTTTATAATAATTTATAATAATCAACTTGTATGAAGAATTCCAGCCTTCCATAATAACAAACTTAATAATAAAAAAAACATGTAAATAGTTTACACGTTTTTTATAACTTAATTAATTGCAGTTCCATTTACATATAATTTGTATCCATTAAAATCTATATTACTATTAGTTGAATCATCATTTGTAAATGAAGTTACATAACTATCACCAGTTAATTTAATAGTAGAATTTTCATCTATTTTTAAATTTATTTTTTTAGCACTATTTTCTTTATTTATAATTCCCTCAAAATATGAATTATTCATAGTAATATCTAAGGTAGATATAGAATCAACAACTATGTTCCCACTAACTTTTTGACTTGAAAGGTTAAGTGTTACATCCCCACCATTAGAACCACTATTTCCCCAAGAATCACTTTTTATTCTTAAAAAGTTACCTTCTGTATCGTTATTAACGATAGTATTATTTGTCAAATTAATAATAGCTGTTGTATTTGTAACATAGAATGAATCGCCTTTATTTGTTATAATTTTACTATTTTTTGCAGTAAATTCAGAATTTCCATTTGCTGCATCACCACTCATTGATTGATATAAAAATACATTCTTATAAGTTGTTGATTTACCATTTAATTTTATATTACTATCTGTTAATTCCGTATCTTCAATAGTTACTGAATTTTTTCCCTCGATAACAATACCCTCAGAAGCATTAGAAATTAGTTTTGCATTACTAACTTTTATATTAGCAGTAGAATAAATAGCAGGAGAACCCTGACCATTTGTAGTATAGGTACCACCTTCTACTGTAACATTTCCTCCTCCTCTATCTGTTCTGATTGCTGCCGAAGATGTACCAGATGTATTAATAGTTAAATTGTACGCATTCATGTTTCCTCCACCAGTTGTCATTATACCACCTGAGTTATCTTTAAGAGTTGTAATACTTGAGTCACTAATTGTTATTGTTGTTCCATCACTTGATGAATTATTTGTAGTTGCAGATCCCCCATAACTAAATACTCCATTTGCACCTGTTGCATTTGTTTTAACTGATATATTTTTCAATGTTAAATTAGCTCCAGACTTAGCAATTATAGCTGAATTAGTCCCATAAAAACTTGTATTATCTCCACCGTCGGAATCACCTGTTTTAGTTACTGATATATTTGATAATGTTGCAGTAACACCACCATTTACTGAAATTGCATTTTCATCTTGCGATGTTGATTCAAAAGTTCCTTCGTTAATTGTAGTATCTTCGGTTATTTCTTTTTTTGAAGAATAATTAACTGAACTATTTTGATTATTATTTTTATCCGTTTTATTTGTTAATACATTTTTATTAATTAGTTTTGTATCTAAATAAGTTATACCAGATGATAAAATAATAATAGAAAGAGCTGATATAATGGCTTTATCTGTATTAATAAATGTTTCTTTAAAAGTTTTTTTATTAAATTTTGACATAATAAAATATATAATTACACTTGATATTATTAAACTTTCAATACCAAATATCAAATAATAAATCCAAGATATACTTACTTTACTATTCATATTATTCATTTCTTTAGGTTCCCCACCCATTTGATTATTGTTAGCATTACCTTCCAAATTATTTGAGTTTCCATCTGGCATAGCTGGTGGTTCTTCCATATTGTTTTTCATATCACCATTATTTTCAGTAGGTGGTTGTGGTCTTTGAGTATCAGAACTTTGATTATCATTAGAAGGTTTATCATCATTTGTTTTTTCTGGCATGTCTGGTGGCGTTTTCATATCACTACCTATTTGATTATTATTATGATTTTTAGCATAATTAATGGTAAAAACCATCGCTACAGACATTATTATAATTATAAATATACAAATTATATTTTTAAAACATCTCTTCATATTATCTATCTCCTTTTGTTCCATATGTATTTACAGTTTTATTGATACTAAATGATTCATAATTATTAACGCTTACTATGTTTCCCTTTGTATAAGTTCCACCTTTATATATTCCATTACTTAAAACTCCTGTATTAGAACCACCTGTATATAAAGTATAATTTCCATTTGTTAAATATTCTGTACTAATAATTATTGTTTTAAAATTTTTAGTGGATTTAAAACTAACAATAACTTCCTCATCTTTCATTAGTGTAACAATTGTATCTTTTGAAATAGTATTATCTAAAGTAAACGCTAGTGTGTTTTGTTTAGAGATATTGTTTGGAGTTTCTATCATATCACTACCAAGTGCGACCACAAATCCACCATTTATCGTATAGCCATCATCTGTATCAATACCAGAATCTCCTCCTACATCACTTCCCATTACAAATATTATTCCACCATTAATTATTGCATCTTTGTTTGAATCTATTCCATCTCCTGATGCATCTATGTAAAAAGTTCCATCATTAATTGTTATAGTAGCTCCATCTCCACCTGCATTAATACCATCATCTATAGAAGTTATTTTATATGTACCACTATTAAATGTAATACTTTTAGCTTCTGTTGCTATACCTTCTCCATCATTTTGATTACCATTTACAATAAGTGTACCATTTCCATTAAATATAAGCTCTGCATTTGAATAAATACATCCATCATACTCAGAATTTCCACCATCTGTTAAAACATTTGTTGTATTTTCATTTAGAGTTATAGTTATTTTATTTGCATTAAGTCCAATAATAGTTGCTGTATTTTCAGTTGTAATATTTACACCATTTAAAACAATTTGAACATTTTCGTTTTCTGCATCTACTATTATTGAATGTTTAAAACTTCCTGAAAAAGTATAAGTTCCACCTTTGGTTATAGTAACATCTGTACTTTGATTATTTAAATCAATAGTACTTTCTGCAACACTATTACTTTCATCTAAAGTAACCTTGTCCTTTGTTGTTTGTTGCTCTATTTTCTTATCATTTAATATAAAATTATTTGTAATTATTGTTATAGTACCTAACATATACCCAATAACAACTATATTACTAAGAATATAAATAATAATTTTATCTTTTATTTTATAGAATTTTTCGTTTTTTATACTCATTATTAAATAAACTATACATAATGAAAATATTGTACAAAATGTTCCTATTAACACTACATATAATGTTGTAAGTTTTATACTGTTTTTATTCATAGGAATAAATGACTGATTATTTTGATTTGACAATTGTAGTAAAGAATCAAAACTATTTTTTATATTATTCTTTGCATATATAATTGTAAGAACGATACCTACTACTGATAGTATAATACATAATACTAATATTATTTTTTTTATGTTTTTTCTCATTTTTTCTCCTTTCTAAAATAAATATATCAATAAATTATTAAATGAATATTAAAAAAAGTTCTATTTTTTAAATAAAACTTTAAATGTTGTTGTACCGTTTTGTGATGAAGCATTTATTTTACCATTATGCATTAATACGATGTTTTTAGCAATAGCTAGACCTAGACCATATCTATTTTCTTTTCTATTCCTTGATTTATCAACTCGGTAAAATCTTTCGAAAATTTTTTCTTCTTCACCTTTAGGTATCTCTTCACCATTGTTTTCAATTTTTAATTCTATAACGCCTTTTTCTTCTTTTAAAGAAACATTAATAGTACTTTTTTTATAGGAATGTTTTATAGCGTTATCAAGTAAAATTTCAATTAATTGTTTAATACTATTTTCATCCATATTCATTTTAATATTATCATCTATATTATACAGAATCTTTATATTATGTTCGAATGCTATTCCTTCGAATGTTAATACAGAAAGTTCAGTTATTTTAGATAAATTTAGAAATTCAAATTTAAATGTTTCTTTTTTTTCTGTCGAGGCAAGTTCTAAAAGATCTGTTATTAAAATATTCATTCTATTTGCTTCATTTTTAATATTTTTTAACCATTTAACTTCTTTTGGACTATCTTCCAGTGCTTCACTGCTTGCAATTATAACAGAAAGTGGAGTTTTTAATTCATGTGAAGCATCGGCTATAAATTGTTTTTGTTTATCAAAACTTTCTTTTACTGGTTTTGTTATTTTATTTGAAAGAATTTTTGAAATAAAAAATACAATAATTTCTAATAAAGTAAATATTAAAAGTGATATTCCAAGTGATGTAAATAATTTTGATTTAATAGTAGTAGTATCTAAAATAATAAGTGCATTATTTTTTAGATATGAATATGAATAGTTATCAAAATATAAACATCCTATATGTGTTTGCATATTTTTGTTTTCTAATATATTATTATCCAATATTTTTTTAGCCATCAAACTAATATCGCTTTCATTTAAACTATTATTTGAATGATTAATAATATCTTTTATATTGTCATTATTATCTAACAAAATTGTATATATTATTGAATCCATAAATTTAACATTATCCATTGGTTTCATTTCGTTGTCTTCATAGCTTGGAGGTTTTAAATTATTATTTTTTTTACTGTTATCAATAGCAATTCTCAAATTATTTTCTATTGAGCTTTTTTGTTCTAAATAGTTTTGTACGTTAAATACTGTTATAAAACTAAGAATACTTAAAGTAAGAATTAAAAATAAAGTAATAAAAACTTTGTTTTTTAATTTATTCATTTTCTACCTCCATTTTATAACCTAAGCCTCTAACAGCTTTTATATTTACTGTTGAACCTATTGCTTTTATTTTTCTCCTAATAAAAGATAAATAAACTTCTAAATTATTTGATTCACTTTCATTTTCTATTCCCCATATTTTGTCATATAATTGTTCTTTAGATAATACTAAATTTGAATTAATAAGAAAATATTCTAATAATTGAAATTCTTTACAAACTAACTCAACAGATTCGTTTGTTTTAACACAGGTAAGATTTAATGCAGAAGTATTTAATTCTAAATCGCCATATTTTAATATATTTTTTTTCTTTATATTGTTTTTTAATTGAATATTAACTCTAGCTACTAATTCATCCATATGAAAAGGTTTTGTAATATAATCATTTGCTCCATTTTCAAGACCATTCAATTTATCTTCAAGTGTTGATTTAGCCGTTAACATGATAATTTTTGTTTCTATTTCTTGTTTTCTAATTTCGTTTAAAATTTCAAAACCATTTTTACCTGGTAACATTACATCTAATATAATTAAATCATATATATTTGTAGTTGCATTATATAATCCTTCTTCTCCATCTGTACATACATCAACAAAATAATTTTCTTTTTTTAGTCTATTAAAAATAACATCAGCTAAATTAAATTCATCTTCAATAATTAATATACGCATAAAAATCACTCCAACTATAGTTTAAATTATATGTTTTTTTATTAAATGAATATTAAATATCAATATAAGTATAACAAAAATTCTAATATTACCCAAACATTATTTATAAAATAACATACAATAATCATGAATGAATAAAAGGAGGATTATATGTTAGAATGGTTTAGTAGTTTAAATTATGTAATTCAAGCATTAATTGCGACTATATTTACTTGGACAGTAACTGCATTAGGTGCGAGCATCGTTTTCTTATTTAAAAAAATAAATAAAAGTATTATGGATGCAATGTTGGGATTTGCAGCAGGAGTTATGATTGCAGCATCTTTCTGGTCATTACTTTCACCATCAATAGAAATGTCTAAAACACTTAATTTAAATCCTTGGTTAATTGCATCTATTGGTTTTATACTTGGGGGATTATTGTTATTTATAGGAGACAAAATATTTGATAGATTAGAAAAAAACAAAAATAAAAATGAAAAAAATAAAATGAAACGTTGTATGATGTTAATATTCTCTATAACTCTTCATAACATTCCTGAAGGTTTAGCAGTCGGTGTTGCATTTGGTTCAATTGCATATGGTTTAGTTGGTGCAACAGAAAGTGCAGCAATTATGTTAGCACTTGGAATAGGAATACAAAATTTTCCAGAAGGAACAGCTATTTCTATTCCTCTTAGAAGAGAGGGAATGTCTAGAAAAAAAGCATTTTTTTATGGACAATTAAGTGGAATTGTAGAACCAATATCTGGAGTAATTGGTGCATTAATAGTATTAAAAATTAGATTTTTACTTCCGTTTTTATTAGCTTTTGCAGCAGGTGCAATGATATATGTTGTTGTAGAAGAATTAATTCCAGAAAGTCAAACTAATAAAAAAAAGGAGCTTATGGCCCTTTTCACATTAATTGGTTTTATAGTCATGATGATTTTAGATGTAGCGCTAGGTTAATTCCTAGTTTTTTTCTTTAACTTTTTATTGTAGTAAATAATTATAAATATTATAAAAGCTATTAATAAAACTATAAAAGCTAATTTTGAATATGTATTAAATATATTAACTATATCGTGCCATCTTTCACCAAGTAAATTTCCTAAAAATACTAGTACAGTATTCCAAATTAATGAACCTAAAAAGGTATAAAGTAAAAATTTTGAAATACTCATTTCTGACATGCCTGCAGGTATAGAAATTAAGCTTCTTACTATTGGAATAAATCTGCAAAAAAACACAGTTTTATTTCCTTTATTATCAAACCATTTATCAGCTTTTTCTATATCTTCTTCTTTTAATCTAAGAATTTTCCCTATTTTACCAGATACTATTTTTTTTAATCTTTCTTTATTAAGTATTTTTCCAACATAATATAAAACAATTCCACCTACTAAAGATCCTAATGTCGCAAATAAAATAACAAGTGCTATATTAAGTTTTGAGTGAGCTGTCATAAAACCACCAAAAGCAAGTATTAATTCGCTTGGTATCGGTGGAAATATATTTTCAATAGCTATTAAAAGAAAAATACCAAAGTAACCAAACTCATTCATCATTGAAATTATTAATTGTTCCAAAATATCAACCTCACTATTTTAATTATATAATATATTTTTTTCTATTTTCTAGTAATTCTAATCTGTTTTTATAGTTTTGTATTATATCTTTTTTATATTCTAATTTAAAGTCTTTATTTTTTAATTTAATTAAATAATCTGTAAAATATGGATTTAATATAAGAAGTGGTCCTAACAATTGTGTGGCAAAAAAATTTCTATAATGAATTCCTTCATATTTAAAGTTAAGATTCATTCCAACACAACCATCATGTACTTCTATAAATGGATATTTATTATCTCCATACATCATGGTAAATTGACTTTTATTTCCAACAATTTTAAATTTTTCAAAATTACCAAGAAATAATGAATTATGTCTTTTAGTTTTATTTCTTTCAAAATAAACATCAAATAAACCTAAACATTTTTGTTTTTTATCATTTTCTATAATATAATTCCCAATTATTTCTGTCGCCATTCCTGTAAATAAAACAATTACATCTTTTTCTATACATTCAATTAAATTTTTTTTATATTTAGTTAGTTTTTCAACGATTATTTTTTGATATTCTTCAGACATAGAACCTAAATAAATCATATCAACTTTATTTTTAATAAAATATGGTTCTTTGTTAATTGAAGTATAAATAAATTTAGCTTTTGGCATACATTTTTCAAGATATGTAATGTTTGCATAATCACCAAATATATTTGTTAGTTCTGGATACAATATTTCTACAACCATTATTTTTTCTCCTTTAACCATTTTTCTCTTATTTTATCTCTTAATTTTCTTGGTCTTGTAATATTTTCAACGTCATATAAAATCATAATTCTATCAATTTCATCAAATGTAACATGTTCTAATGTTGAATCTTCATCTGGAACACAAATAATTTTTCTTTGATCAATTCCTGCCATCATCATTGCAATTTTATAGTCAAGTGCTAAATAACTTCCAACAATTATTTTTTTAATATTATCTTTTTTTAAATAACTAAAATCTGTTTCATAAATCCATGTAACTGTTTCTGATTTATCTTTTATGCAATATTCTTCAGTTAGTAACATTATTATTTCTATGTTTTCATCTATTTCATTTATATGTTCAAAAATTGTTGAAGCAGAAGAACCATTTTGACCTTTTGCTACTTGTAAATCAAATTTCATTCCATTTTCATTAATAAAATTTTCTCTTGAAATTGGAACTTTAATTTTTTCTGAAAGTTTTTGTATTTTATTATCATCATATCCCATAACTTTAAATAGTGTTATAACAGCTATTGTATTAAAAACATTAAATAAAGATGGTGAAGTTATTTTATATTGATTTATTTTTTTAGAGTGTACTACATCAAAGGTCATATTTTTGTAATCTATATTTTTACCTATATATTCAGCAGTTTTAGATTTAAATCCACAATTTGAACATTTTACTTTTCCTAGATGTCTATAATGTTGATATTCATATTCTATTTTTTCATAACATTTTGGGCATACTGGAAAATCAGTATTTTTTGGAATCGAAATAACATCATTTGTTTTATCTATTCCATAAAAATATGTTTTGTTTTTAATTTTCATCATACTACTAATTGGATCATCTGCATTTAATATAACTACAGTATCTGGAACCAAATTAAAAGCTGTTTCTAGTCTATCAAAAATAAAGCTTACGTAAGCATTTCTTTTAATAGAATCTCTAAATAAATTAGTTACTACCATATAATTTGGTTTAATATATGGTAATGTATAAGGTGCGGTCATTTCATCTATTTCAATAACTGCAACATCTTTTCTTGGTTTATTAAAAATAGTTACTGCATCTAATAAACATCTAGTATGTCCAGCTAAATTATTTGCACCCCAATCATTATATGAAACTTTTTTTCCATCTAATCTTAATATATCAGTAATAAGACTTGAAACCGTTGTTTTTCCATTTGTTCCAGTAACTCCTATAACAAGTTTTGGCTTGCTTATATATTTTATAAAATTATCACAAAATCTATAAGCTAAAAGTCCTGGTCTATCATTTTTTTCAATTCCTCTAATTTTATATATTAACATTAAAAATTTAGCTGCCCATAGGCCTAAAAAAAACTTAACTTTTTGCATACAATTCTCCTTTAATACTTAATTATAATAAATTTCTACGTACGATTTAGAAGCTTTTTTATCTATTTCAAAATCAAATTTTCTAAATTTGAAATCATTTTTTTTACTAATTATTAAATTTTTAATAAATTTTTGTGAAAAATTTGGATTTCTAATTAATAATGGACCTATAATATAAGTTCCATAAAAATTTTTATAATGAATCCCAATTTCTGAATTATTAAATATTGGATTGTTATTATTTTCAATTAATGTATCTCTATTTTGAAACCCTATTATATTATCTAATATTACATCTCCAACTAATCTAGCATTTGAATAAGAAATATTGAAATCAAATATATTTAAAGCTTCAGTATCACCTATTTTTTTTGAAAAAACATTAATACTATTTCCTGTTACAAGCATAAATTTATTATTTTCAATATATTCTTTTACTTGTTGTTTATATTTCTTTAAATCTTCTAATACAAATAAAGTAGATTTTTTTGTACCAGACCCCATATATATTAAATCATATTTTTCAAACTCAATTTTATCATTTAGTGATAATTTATCTATTATTACATTAATTTTTTGTTTTTTTAATTGATACTCTATTACCTTAAGGTTTCCTATTTCACCATACAAATTCATTAAATCATAATAAAGATGTGCGACTCTAATTGTCATATTTTTCCTCCATCAAATTATTAAATGGTATTACATAATCAAAATTAAGGATTGCAAATACATCTCCTTTTGATTTGTTTTTAATCATATTTTCCGCTTCTTCTAAATTTTTATATACTTTTATTTGTTTATTATCAAATCCAGCATACTTCATTCTTTGAGCAATACTATATGCATCTCTACCAACACATATAATTTTATCTGTTTTTTTATCATTTAATAATTCAAATTCTATATCATATAGCCAAGAAATATCATTAAATTTATATCTTCTACTTATTTCTTTCCAACCTACTACAATTGTTTTTTCTATCTTTTTATTTGATGTAAATAATATTGCTTCATTAAATGTTGTACTATTTTCATTTTTACTATTTAAAACATATACTTTTCTATTTTTATAAGAGTATGAAGTATTTAATTTTTTGTTTTGTTCATCAGAAATAAAAGTGGCTATATTTTTTTCATCTATATTTAAAAGTTTTAACACTGTATATGCAGCAAGTATGTTGTAAGCATAATAAAGTACATCAAATGATATATCAATTTTGTTATCGTTAACAATCATGTATTTTTTATCTAAGTCAAGTTTTTGAGCTAATATATCAATTTTTTCTCTTTTAAAATCACAAGTTGGGCAATAATAATCACCTAATGATTCAAAGTGATAATAATTATATTTTAATTTATTACTACATTTTGGACAATATGTAATATTTATATTATTAAATTTATTTTTAGAATAAGAATATTTGTTTTGGTTTATACCGTAATATGATACTTTATATTTTTTATTTAAAGTAAATTGTTTTAAATATGGATCATCACCATTTAATATTAAGTGCATATTTGAAGTTAGTGCTTCATTTATTTTTTCGAAAACTAAATCACAATCACCATGGCGTGGAGGTTGATCTCTAAATATATTGGTTATTACTACATATTGAGGTTTAATTATTTTAAATACATCTTTTGTATATCTTTCGTCCACTTCTACAACTAATGCATCACTTTTTATTCTTCCGTGAATATCTGAACTATCAATTAGAAGTGATAATATTCCTCTAAGTAAATTGCTACCGTATTCATTATATGATACTGTATAACCACTTTTTTTTAAGACTTCCGCAATTATTTTAGTTGTTGAACCTTTTCCTGCACTCCCAGTTACTGCTATAACTGTTTTAGGCATTTTAAAATATCCTACATAGTTCTTATCTAATTTTAGTAATAATTTACCTGGAAAACTCGTTCCACGTCCTAATTTTCGTAATATAAGATTCACTATTTTACAAATTAGTAACTTAATTGTTTTCATATTTCACCTTTACTTTAAATCTTTTATTTTTCCAAGTGCTGCTTCATATTTAGGAAGAACACCTGTATTATTTACTCTATGTGGTGGCAATTCACATAAATCATGTCCAGGATATTCATTTCCCTCTATTATTACAGGTCCTTTATCAGTAATTGCTATATCCCAACCAACGTATCTGATTTCTGGTATAACTTTAGCTGCAATTTTTACAAGTTTAATCGCTTCTTTATATTTTGGAATTTTAAATCCGACTATTTTAGTTTTTGTCATAGGATGTTCATAGTAAATATTTTTTTTCTTGTCCATAGCTGGAAACTTAATTATACCTGTTTTTTCATCTATTGGAGCAGTCATTCCACCGCCGTTAAAATTATCTACAATGTTACCATTATTACCAATTCTTTGATAGGCTGCAATTATTTTTACTTCTTCATCATATCTATATACAGTAAGAATTCTTACTGTGTTTATTGCACAAGGATATAATTTATTCATTTCATCGCATTGGACAACAACTTCTTCTATTAATTTTAAATTTTTATTATATAAATAATCATATAAATTACCTTTAAAATCTTTTATAACAATTTTTTCCATTAGAGCGCCATGTGTGCCACTAATTGGTTTACAAAAAATTACAGTTTTATTTTTTAAGAATTTTTTAAATTCGTTTTCGTTTTTTCCATTTAAAATAATATAATCTCTATTTAAATATTTTTTGAACTTTTCATTAAATTCATCTTTATTATAAAAAATATGATTAAATTCTTTTTTGTTATAATATTTAACAAATATATTATTTTTACCTCTTGTTAATATAGTTTTTCTTTCTTTAGAATTTAAATTCCACATTTCAAAAATATAATAATCAACATAACCTGCCTGGTATTTTAAACCACAAATAATTACATCAAAAAATAAATATATTCTTGATTTATGAGTTGATTTATGAATTTCATTTATTATATTAAACATTCTTCTAAAATCCATATTTTTAATTCTTAAAAGCAAATATTTTACTCTTCTCATATATTCTCATTCCTTACTAAAATACTATTTATATTATATCACGTTAAAGTTTATTTTTTCAATATAACAGGTTTTAATATATTAGTTTTTATATTATAAATTTAATAAAAAAAGAATATTTCTATTCTTTATTTTTAATAACATAATTAATCATTTCAATAAAATCATTTTTTGAAAGTGTAATTGTATCTTGAGTTCCAAATTTACGATAGCTTATGGTATCATTATCTCTTTCTTTATCACCAAGTATTAATGTAAATGGAATTTTTTTTGTTTGACTTTCTCTCATTTTATAAGAAAGTTTCTCTTCTCTAGAATCTAATTCTACTCTAAATCCATTTTGTTTTAAGAAGATTTCTATCCCTTTTGCATAATCTAAGTGATATTCATTATTTACAGGAATGATATTTATTTGAATTGGCGCAAGCCATGTAGGTAAATTTCCTTTTGTTTCTTCAAGTAGGAATGCAGTAAATCTATCAAATGTTCCTAAAATAGCTCTATGAAGAACAACAGGTCTTTGTTTTTCACCATGTTCATCTATATATGATAAATCAAATCTTTCAGGAAGTAAGAAATCTAATTGACAAGTTGATAAAGTTACATCATGTCCAATTGCTGATTTAATTTGGACATCTAATTTTGGACCATAAAATGCAGCTTCGTCTTCTGCTTCATAAAAATCCAATTTTAAGTCAGTTAAAACTTTTCTGAGCATATTTTCTGCTTTATCCCACATTTCATCATTATCAAAATATTTTTCTTTTTCTTTTCCTCTAAGTGATAATCTAAATGTATAATTATCAAAGTGGAAATCTTTATAGACATCTAAAATCAAATTTACGACTTTAGCAAATTCTTCACCAACTTGATCAAGTCTAACAAATAGGTGTGCATCATTTTGACACATAGCACGAACTCTTTCAAGTCCACATACTGCTCCACTTGCTTCATATCTAAAATCATGTCCAAGTTCACCAATTCTAATTGGTAAATCACGATATGAATGAATTTCATTTTTATATATTAGCATATGATGAGGGCAATTCATTGGTCTTAATACATATTCTTCATCATCCATATGCATTACTGGGAACATATCATCTTTATAATGATCCCAATGTCCTGAAGTTTTATATAAATCTACACTACCTAGTGATGGTGTATATACATGACTATATCCTAGAGAAACTTCTTTATCTACAATGTATCTTTCTAAGATTCTCCTAATAGTTGCACCATTAGGAAGCCACATAGGAAGTCCTTTACCTACTAAATCATTTGTCATAAATATTTTTAAATCTTTTCCTAGTTTACGATGATCTCTTTGTTTAGCATCTTCAAGCATTTCTAAATGTTTATTTAAATCTTCTTCTGTTTCAAAACAAACACCATATATTCTTTGAAGCATTTTATTATTAGAATCACCTTTCCAATATGCACCACTAACTTTAAGTAATTTAAAATATTTTAATTGTTTTACTGTATCAACATGTGGACCTCTACATAAATCAGTGAAATCTCCTTGTGTATAACAAGATATAACTGCATCATTTTCATTCATTCTATTTATTAAATCTATTTTATATGGATCATTTTTAAACATTTCTAGAGCTTCTTTTTTAGAAAGTTCATGTCTAACTATTCTTTTACCATCTTTAGCTATTTTTTTCATTTCTTTTTCAATACGTGGTAAATCTTCTTCTTTTATTACTTCATCACCTAAATCTATATCGTAATAAAATCCTTCTTCTATAACAGGTCCTACCCAAAATAAAGCATTTGGATATAAATGTTTAATTGCTTGTGCAAGTAAATGTGCACAACTATGATTCATTACACTTAATTTTTCGTTTTCTTTTATATTTATCATACTATTTTTCCTCACTTGTGGATCCAAATCCACCCTTTCTTTCGTTTTTTATTTCTTCTTCATTATCTACTGTTAAATACTTTGTAAATATTCCTTGACATATTGCTTCACCAGACTTTACAAAGTAATCTTTATTACCTTGGTTTTGAATTTTAATCCAGATATGTCCTTCATTAGATTCATTATTATAATAATCACCGTCAAGTATTCCCACTTGATTACATAGTCTTACATTATACTTAAATCCTTGACTACTTCTAACGAATAGCATAAGAACTTCATCATTATTCATACTAGCTTTTATACCTGTTGGAATTTTAATTATTTCGTTTGGTTTTAAAGTAAAATCATATAATGAGTAAAAATCATATCCAGCACTAAGTTTGGTGGCTCTTGAAGGCAATTTATATTTTTCATACAAATCTATATTATCTTCTATATCTTTTTTAAATTGATCAAAACTTATTTTTTCAAATTTTCTCATATTACCTCCTAAAAACACAAAAAAAGATGATGCCAAGGAGTGCTTTTATTTTATAGCATAGCACGGTACCATCCTTTATTTAACTCTTATTGATAACGATCTTTTACGACCGGACTTTCTTTCGAAGTCAGTTCATAGGTAGTAATTATTAATATATTTGTTATTTTACACCAAACAATAACTCTCTTTAAAATATTAATTAATAATCATGTCCTAATCAAAACTTTTATAACTAAATTGTATCACAATATTAATATTTGTCAAATACTATTTTTTTGCACTTGATTTATAGTATTCTTTACAATAACCTTTTATATTATTCTTTTTATCGTTAAGATGTTTGACTAAATCTTCTAAATAATCTTCCCACATATAAATTAATCTATCATCTATTTCATTAAATATAAAATCATGTTCTAATCTTTGTATAGTTAGTGATGCATAATTTCTTATAGGATTAGTTGCTTTACAATAAAATTCCATACCTAATCCTTGGTGTCCTTCATTTGTTGTTGAATAATATGATGATGAAAAATTTTCTTTTATCATTTTTAATATAGTAGAAATATTTTCTGTTTTTTCAGCGCTTAATTTAATTTGATTAATTATTTGTTTATTATTAGTTGATTTATTAACAGAATATAAAAATGGTAATTGCATTTCATTAAATAATCTTGCTTCAAAGTAATTTGTTAAAACCATAAAATCTCTAATTATTTTTGAACTAATTGAAGAGATTTGACTTTGTTTTGAACTAATTAATTCAGAATTAATAGAACGTTTAATTTGTTTTATATCATAATATTCTGAATTAAATATATATGAATCATTTAATTTTTCATCAAATTCTAATACATTAAAAAAGTATTCTTTGTATACCGAATTTTTATTGTCATTTAGTATTTTATCTACTTGATCATAATTATAATTTTTATTAACATTTATTATGGCGTTATATATATTATAATTTATAAAATCCATATTACTTGAAAACTCGAACCTATGGCATACTGCATATCTAGTTTGACCTTGAATAAGTGAAAAAGTTATATCTGCAAGCTTAGGCGGAAACATAGAAATATAATTTTTAGGAAGTATTATTGAATTTGTTCTATTGTAAGCTTCCCTATCAAAATTAGAGTTCATTTTTATATAAGCATCAACATCTGATATATATACTTCTAAAATATAACCATTGTCCGTTTTTTCAAATGAAAATGCATCATCTATTGATCTTGTGTTCTTACAATCAATACTTATAGTAAATTTATCTCTAACATCAATATATGATTTATTTGTATATGGAATTATATTGTCAGCATCGTGTAAAATTTGTTTGTTAAATTCTGAGGTAATTCCATATTTTTCTTTTAGATTACTTAAATCTAACTCCTTAATTGATTTCTTTTTAATAGATAAATTTGATAAGAAAGAACTAATTAACAATAAAGAATCTGATTTTAATTCTTCATCTATATCTAGGTTTTTAATTTCACATTTTTTATTCTTAATTTGTTCAATCATTTCATATTTATATTCTTTAGGTATATTTATTTTTTTTACTTTAAGTAAATATTCCAAAACATCTTTATAATATTTTGCTTTTATATAATCATCAGTAAGATGTATAATATATTTTTTAAATACTTTTTTTACTATTAATATATTTTCTTCAAATGTTGATAAAGCAGGAATTTCATCAAATAAATTTTTTAGTATATCTAAGTTTTTTTCCTCAAAAATTATTACTTTTAAAATATTATAGATATCTAGTATTTCTAATTTTTCCTCATATCCTAATTTAACTAAAACCAATACACATTTTTTTAACACATTATCAAGTTTTCTTTTATCATTACTGACCATATAAGGCTTTTTTGATAATTTTTGTATTTGTTTGTTAAGTGAAATAATATTTTTATAGATGTTTTCTATAGAATATGCAATCTCCTCTTTATCTGATGTACTTACTTTTATTTCATCATATATAATATCAAATTGTTTACATATTTTATCATATAATCTAAAAAATAATTTAATATCTTTTTTCTCAATTATTTCATTTAACATTTGAATTTTAATTTTTAAATCAGAAACATTATTATTCACTATTTTAACATTTGTTATTGTTTTTACTACTTCTTCCATATAATCAATTCCTTAAGTTTTTACTTATAACCTGTATTGGGGTACTAAGTTGTTTTATTCTTTCAATTATCCTACGTGATTTTATTACCTCTACACCATCTTTACTAACTGAAAAATGTTGTTCTAATGAATCAATATCTAAATTAGATGTAAAAAAGGTTGGTAATTTTTCTTGCATTCTATATTGAATTAATGGGCAAAAGATTTCATCTCTTCCCCAACTACTAGTTGTACTTTCAGCACCAATATCATCAATTAATAATAATGGTACTTTTTTAATATATTCATATTTTTCATTAAAGTCTGTTGAAAAACTTGATTTTAAGTTTCTTAAAAACTCAGGCCAAAATACTATAGCACTTCTTACATTTTCTTTTGCAAGTTCATTAAAAAGTGCTGAAATTAAATATGTTTTACCACATCCAAAATTTCCATATAAATATAATCCTTTTTGTTTATTATCCTTTTTATATTCAACTAAAAATTTATGAATTGCTTCAATAGCCTCAAACCTATTTTTATCTTTTAATATAATTTTATCCATTGAAGCTTCTTTTATTTCTAATGGTTCTTCTAATATAAATATATTTTTTAAATATTTAGTAGATAAGTCTAAATTCTTTTTAAACTTGCACGGTTGATAGTTAAAGTTTATTTTTTGATCTACAACTTTTGGTAAATAACAATAACCCTTTATATCTTGTTTACATTCTAAGATGTTTTTACAATTTAAACAAGTTTCATAATTTTTACTACATTCTTGTAGTTGTGAAGTATATTTCATTAATATTTCATCACTTAGTTTTAACTTTTTAACGAGTTCCAAAAACATTTCACTTTTACAAGCTTCTTTATATTCTTTTTTTAGTGTATCTTTAAAATTATATCCCATTGTTTTTACTTTGTCATTTAACTCTAACATATTTCACCTACTTCATATTTTTTAATTTTTTTTCAAATTCTAATTGTTCTTCTTCTGATACGATACTTTCATCTATGTTTTTATCAAACCAATCTGGTTTACTTTCAACTTTTATTGTTTTTAATTTAGTACTACTCTTTCTTGATTTATATTCTTTTTCAGCCAACTGCATTGCCTCTTCTACTGTTTTTACCTTACTTCTAACCCATTGACTTGAAATAGATGTAACAAATGTTTTAACTAATTTGTTATTATTAATTCTAAGTACATAATCTATTAGTACGTTAACAACACCTGGATTTAGGTTTTGTTCTAACAATAAAAACTCTAATATTTTTAAATCAGAAAATGATGGTTTTGTAAAATTATTTTTTTCATATAAAAATTCATATGGGGATGTTGTTTCAAATTTATATATTATTTTTGATCTATCTGACATATCGGTTAAGTTTTTTCTTAAGGTTGTTGGTTGTTCTTTATAAATCAAATTTGTAATTTTTCCTTTATTTTCAAATGAATAATATTTCCTACAATTTGTTTTTAAATTATCTATATCTATTTTCTTTTCTTCATTTACCGAACTTAATATAACATCGTATAAATCCTGTTCTGATAAATTATATACAAATGAAAGTTTAATTATTATATTTTTAAGTTCATTTGTAATTCTTCTTTTATCTAAAACTTCTGTTGGAATCATTTCTATTAAATAATCAATATTTATTTTTGATTTAATATTTATACTATTTTTAGATATTTTTTTTATTTCTTGATACTCATTATTTGAAATATTTGATACATTTTCAAACACATCAGTAAAAGAACAAGTAATATCTTCATATTCACTTTTTTTTATATTTGGTAATTTAAAATATTGTATTAATTTTTTATAGTTTGATTTTCCCACATTATTTAATAATGTGACATCTAAAATTGGATTATTAAAAAATTCATATGCACTTAATGGTGAATATAACTCGTATACATAATTGTTTACATTTCCTTTTTTTAAATAAGTTTTAATTAAACCTACGCCTTCTAATTTTTCTCTTGCTTCTATTATATCTTCTAAACTTAATTTCATATTTGACATCAATTCATGATGAGTATATTGTTCTGATAATATTTCTGATTTATCTAAATAAGACCAAAAAGTAAAAAAAAGGCTTGAGGAAATAGAACTTATTATTGGCTGATATAGCATTGTAATTATTTTTCTATCTTGTTCTGTTAAAACTGTTTTGTTTATAACTACAAAAGTATCTGCAGGTAAAACAACATTTTTCATCTATATCACCACTTTTCACTAATATTATTTTAACATAAATTTTATTAAATACATAAAAAAATTGTTTTTTTACAAACAATTTTCTTTTTTGTAATTTCAACCGCACCATTATTTGTAATAATTTAATTCTACAT
>OGLM01000036.1_pt1 | contig 149964 bp, 132 predicted proteins | sample 1572531 | NCBI WGS metagenome assembly OGLM01 (sample SAMEA2581909, study PRJEB24529) | metagenome | biome: Human gut stool | place: China | collected 2011
AGTCTGGGCCGTGTCTCAGTCCCAATGTGGCCGTTCAACCTCTCAGTCCGGCTACTGATCGTCGACTTGGTAGGCCGTTACCCCACCAACTATCTAATCAGACGCGAGCCCATCCTTCGGCACCTCAGTTTTGGTATTTCTATCATGCGGTAAAAATACGTTATACGGTATTACTGTCCGTTTCCAGACACTATCCCGTTCCGAAGGGCAGGTTGCTCACGCGTTACTCACCCGTCCGCCACTCAGTCATATCAGATTTCATTCCGAAGAAATCATTCGTCAAGCTTCGTTCGACTTGCATGTGTTAGGCACGCCGCCAGCGTTCGTCCTGAGCCAGGATCAAACTCTTAAAACAATTGTATTAATTCGCTCTCCTAAAAGAACGCTCTAATCATTTCAAGAACTTTTGCTCTCTCGAACACTAGTTCGCAATCACTGTTTGTATCTTTAAGATACGAGTACAGATAAAACTCTTTTGAATCTTATCGGGTTCCTTTTTATCTCGTCGTTGTTTAATTTTCAAGGTCCTATTTTTTACACCCTCAATCGACTCGCTCTCGCTCGTCTCTCTCAAGTGCTTTGCAATTATACTACAACTTTCTTCGTTTGTCAACACCTTTTTTAAGTTTTTTAAAAAACTTTTTAAGCTATTTCCAAACCTTCGCTGTGCACTTTTGCTCGTCGCTCTCTCGTTGCGACTTACACATATTACCACCTATTCTCTCCTTTGTCAACAGGTTTTGTCACACTCTACCGAGTGTTTCATTTCGGCGGTTTTTGCTGTTTTGATAACTTGTACTATATATAATGTATATAATATATAGCAGGCACTAAATAATGTAGGTTGTCCGCATTTTTACTCTATAAAATTACGCCTACTATATATAATAGTATACAGCTTACATATTGATTGCTCTGTCGGGTATTGCTTTTTCAATTTCATTTTTTATCTTTTTCAATTCTTTTCTGGAAACGGAAAAATCAAGAAATGTGATTTTTTCATCATTTGCGGACGCAATTACAGGCTCGCCGTCAAATGCAAGCGAGCACGTATTGTAATATGCAACCGATATACCGACAGTTAAAATAACTGCCGAGAACACAAAAATCATAACTACCTTAATTTTATTTTTCAATATAATCATCCTTTAAAAGTCCGCCGAGTGCCGTTGCAAACAAGCGGGCAGAATATGTTGCTTCATCCAAAGTGTTAGCGTCCGTTCCTATTTCAAGCAAAAAGGAATTATGCGTTAAATCCATATTATATTTGCGCTCGGCAAACAGTATCGGGCGCATTAAAGAAGGGTACATACTGTTGACTCTGTTTTGAACTGCCATATCAAAGCGCAAATTATACTCCCACGTTGAATAATTGCTGACCGAACCGTACTCTGCGCCTGCAATAATCATCATACGAGCCGCCTTTTTACCATTTACGACGGCGGTAGGTTTAACCTTTGTTTTATTTTCATACGTTATATCGTCACGGTGAACATCAATGGTAATATCAATAGAAGGATATTGTTCAAGATATTTTAAAACCGATTTGCGAGAATGCTTATAAGCACCCGTGTAATTATCATCGTGAATTTGTGTATCGTGGATTGTGTTAATTCCCATATCGTTAAGATATTTGCACAAATCATCGCCTACACGCACCATATTTCTGTCTGCCTTTGACGAACGGGTATCAAGCGAACCGGTGTAGTAGCCGACGTCGAGAAGCGAATACGCTTCGGTGGTATGGGTATGATAAATCAAAACTGTCGGCTTGGAGGGGTCGGTAATTTTTAAATCGGCTTTTTCATCGAGCAATTTTTTTGCATTTATTTTATAAAAGCTATCGGGAATTTTGCTTTGAATTTCTATACCGTCGCTTTTAATCAAAGTTCCGCCGCCGAAATACGCTTCTTCCGTTGTTTTGCCGATTTTCTTTTCATTTGAAATATTCTTTTGCGCTTTATCCATAAGAGCTTGAATATCTGACGGAATGTCTGTAATATTTGGGCTTATGTTTTGAACAGATGCAGTGGTATCTGTTTTTTCCTTATTGTCCTTTTGCGTTTTATTATCAGTATTGTTCTTATTATATTTATCTTTAATTTGAGAAAATATTTGCGACGGAGAAAAAACGTCAACCGCTTTTGAATTGCTTATAACAGATGCTTTGGGTGCGCCGAGCACAACACCGACGGTTATGCACACAGCCAAAATTGAATTAATTATTAATGTATATAAATCCTTTTTCATATCTTCACCGATAGTATATATTATTTTATACCTAATATATATGGCGAAAAAAAGTGAAATATATCACCCGACCAAAGAAAATAAATCTTTTGCGTCAATATTTTTTTGCAGGCAGACGTTTACGGTCATTGCGATAAGCTTTGCACCGTGCTCAATAATTCTGTCGATTTCCCTTGGAGTGACAAACATACCGTCGCCGCCGTTTTTCCCTTTGATAACAGAGGTAGAAACAACGGTGGGAATACCGATTGAAATAACAGGAATACCGAGAGTGTTTTCGGATATTTCGTGCCTATGGTTGCCGACACCCGAACCGGGAGAAATACCGGCATTGCAAAGCTGAACCGTGTTGCCTAATCGAGAAGCAGACGAAGCGGCAAGAGCATCAACCGCAATCACACAATCAGGATTAATTTGGTTGACTACCCCTTTAATGATTTCGGCAGATTCTATACCCGTATCACCGAGCACACCTGTTGAAATTGACGAAACATTAAAAAAATTCGAAAAATATTTGTTATCGTTATTATAATCATTAATAATATGGCGTGTGGCAAGGACATAATTTACAACCTTGGGTCCGAGTGCGTCGGCAGTTATATCTGTATTTCCAAGCCCTGCAACAAGCACGCTTTTAATATTTTGGGGTAAAAGCGAGGTCAAAATTTCAGAAAGCTCGTCGAGTCTGCCGTCAAAAATCTGTGAATCGTCAATCGATGCATCGCTGCAATAGGTTATATATTTCCCTACTGCCTTGCCGAGTGCCTGTGCCCCTTTTTTGTTAAAAACGGTCACGGTTGTGATTTTTCCGTTTTCCTCAACCTTTACTCCGTCCAAAACGGTTTTTCCGCCGTTTTCATACGATTCAACAGCCAAATCGGTACAATTTTCCATAAAAACCACCTAAAATCAAAGTTTTTTATTAAAAGTATGCCCAAAAATAAAAAAATACTTGCAATTTCAAAAAGTTTGTGATAATATGTTTAAGCATTAGAACACAAGGGAATAGTATTCCCGTATATACACATCACGTTTTAAAAGGAGTGAAAAATATGCCAAACATTAAGTCAGCAAAGAAGAGAGTAAAGGTAAACGCTAAGAAGGCTGCTGCTAACAAGGCTGCTAATTCAGCACTTAAGACAGCTATCAAAAAGGCTAACGTTGCTATCGAAACAAACGCTGCCGATAAGGATGTACTTGTTAAAGACGCAGTTAAGAAGATTGACAAGGCTGCTGCTAACAACCTTATCCACAAAAACTGTGCAGCAAGAAAGAAGAGCAACCTTGCAAAAAAGGTAAACGCTTAATTTTCTGATAAAAATAAAGCAGACTCATTCGAGTCTGCTTTTTTCATTTTTTATGGTCACGAATAAGCAGCCATACGTCGTCGCAAACTGCGTATCACTCAAAATAACTTTTGTTTGTTATTTTGGCAAAAGTTATTTATCATTCACTACGTTGCTCCTCCTTTCAAAATCTGCCGTACGGTAGTGCGGCAAATTTTGGAATACCGTAGGGGCGAACATTGTTCGCCCATTTCTCAAACGTGAAATTTCAATCGGGGTCCCCGAAAAGCGTGAGCTTTTTGGGGAAGAGGAGAAAGGAACGGAGTGTTTATTATGAATTTTGCAAAAATTCATTCAAACACGGAATTTCTTTCGACGTGGCACGGTTATGGCTACTTGTTCGTGACCGTAAAATTAATTCAGCGGTGAAGTTTCCTTGTCATTAGGGCCGCCGACCTTGACGGTGTCCTTATTAAGACGGATAATCGGGATAAGAAGCCCCGACATTCCCGTATATCCCGTCACGTTATGAATAATCTCTCTTACAAACGGGAAAAGCTGGTCAAAAGACGAAGTATGAATATCCGGCTTTGCATCCTCATCACCGTAGGCAAATTCCGCAACTGCTTCAATTTTGATTTCAAACGGCTGCAAATCTGCATCTGCCACTCTAAGTTCTAAAATGCCGATGCACTTTTTGTCGCCGTCCATATAGTTCACATTATATTTAACCTGATTTTGAAGTTTAAGCTGAGTGCCGGGTGCAACTGTGTTTTCAACCTCAAGCTTATTAACCTTAAACGCTCTAAGCTCTACCATAATTTAAACCTCTTACTTTTTATAATTTAATTTAACACGGTCAATTTTGATATCATCCGTATTTTCCTTAGCGCTCTTGCCGTCAAACTCATAAAGATTAAGATTTTCAACATTTGCGGCATCAATGGCATAACTGTAGCTGTCGCAAAGATTGCCCCAACGTGTTTTAGTCTTTCTGATATTTACATCCTTGGCATAGCGGATGAAAAATGCCGAGTTATCATAGCTTTCCACACCGTAGTCAAGGCACGGACGCAAATCGTAAAGCCCGCACTGCCACTTGCTTGTTTTTGTAAGCTCAATTGAGCAGTTTTCAAATGTGACATCCTCAATAATATTATCCTCGTTGCCGTGAATAAGAACGCCGTTTTCACCCTTTGCGGTAACATTAAAGAAGCGAATATTTTTAATCGTACCGCTTTTTGTGTTTTCGTCACGGTTAAAAGTGGTAATAACAATAGGCTCGGCAGTGCCCCACCAATCAGGGCAAAAGCGCCTTGTTTCAATAATAATATTTGAATAGCTTACGTTTTCCACGCAACCGCCGTCACGAATTTGGATAGAAAGTCCTCTGTTTGAACGGCTGATAATGCAGTTAGAAACAATAACATTTTTGAAATCGCCCACACCTTCTGTGCCTATCTTAATAGCGGCAGAGGTTGAAACGAGAGTACAGCCGTCGATTATAATATTTTCGCAAGAGCCGTATTCGCTGTTACCCTTGGAGGCCTTAAGGCAAATGCAATCGTCGGCACACGTTACGTGGCAGCCGAGAATTCTTACATTTGAGCAATGGTCAGGGTCGATACCGTCACTGTTTGCAACATCAAGGTCATTCAAAATCCTGATTTTATCAATCAAAACGTCATCGCAGCCTGCCGGATGAAGAGTCCAAAACGGAGCGTCAACAACCGTGAAGTCCCTAAACGAAATGTGATTGCTTTTTTCAACATACATAACCGTAGGACGTGGATAAAAATCGCCTGTCACATAATATTGGTCCTTACGAGCGACAAAAGCGTGACCGTTGGCGTCAATTGTACCCTCGCCTGAAATTGAACAGCCGTCTGCCTCATAAGCATAAATAAATACAAAACTCGGCTTGCCTGTTACAGGATTGCCTATAAGCGCCGTTTTAGGGTCATTGATAAGCTTGTTTGGCCTGATATACCCATCAATATTGCTTGTAGCCTTAATGGTAGCGCCCTTTTGGATATGGAGGTCAACATTCTTTTTAAGCCTGATTGAATCGCTGTAAAAAACATATCCGCTCGGAAGAACAACTCTGCCGCCGCCTGATTTTGCACAATCGTCAACAGCGTGCTGAATGGAAAAAGCGTCGTTTGTTTTTCCGTCGCCCTTTGCGCCGTATTGCATAACATTATAAATTTTCATATTCATACCTCAATAAGTTTATTTCAATCAAACATATAATATCATAGTTTTTTGATATTTACAACAGGAAAACCTTATCTGTGGTTTACAATATCAAAACAATTATGTTATAATAATATTAACAATTAAGGGGGATGAAATTATGAAAAAAACACTGTCAATATTTTTATCAATACTGATGATTTTGTGTTCTTGCACGGGGTTTGCCGCAAGTGCGCTTGCAAATAATTTTTCAAGTGAAATTGATATTCAAAAAGCGCTTGATAAAAATAAATATGACTCTTCGACACCGCTTACCGTTACGGTAGAGGGAACATATATCCTTTCAAGCCGACTTGTGATTTATTCAAACACAACGTTCAATTGCGAGGGCGCAACTTTTATTAAAAATTATCAAAACAGCACTATGCTTGCAATAGGTCAAAACCAAGATGCACCGTACGGCAAGGATTTTTATAAAAACATAACAATAAACGGCGGCACTTTTGATGCAAATAAAAATAACGACAGTATATTAAGCTTTGCGCATGCAAGTGATATAACAATTAACGGTGCAGTTTTTAAGGATTGCTACAACGGGCATCATATTACCCTTGCCGGATGTAACAACGTAAATATTACCGCTTGCACCTTTACGGGTCAGGGCAGTAAAAGCGGCGACAATATGGAAGCCGTTCAGCTTGACATTCTTGAGAAAAGTCACTTCCCAAACTACAAAGGTCACGATCGTTCATATGACGGCACAATGAATGAAAACATTAATATTTTTGGCAACGTGTTTGAAAATGTTAATCGTGGAGTCGGTGCTCACAGTGTTTTTTCAGGCAAATATATGAAAAACATTAATATTTCAAATAACACATTTAACAATGTTTCAGGCTATGCCGTTCTTGCTTCAAGCTTTTTAAACGTCACAATCAACAATAATTTAATTAATAACTGCGGCGCAGGAATTTATTATAAGAGCATTAATCCCAAACCTAACAGCAAATCGCAAAGGCCCAATACATACAAATGCTCAGGCAAATCATATTCGCCTACCGTTGACAAATCATCTCAAATTTCAGGAAACACAATAAGCATTGTTGACACCAAGGACCCGTCTATGAAGCAATGGCCTTACGGAATAAGGCTTTACGGCGAGGTTGTTAAATCAAACGAAAAAATTGCGAAAAAGGGCGATTACTCCGTTCAAAATATTACGGTATCAAACAATACCATTTCAGTTGCAAGAAGCGCTACGGGAATTTGGATTGACGGAGCAAAGAAAAGCAATATTAAGAATAATAAAATAACATTTACCAATAAAAAATACAAAACAAAGCAAAAGGTTTTCGGCATCAGGCTTGCAAATTCAAGCAAGGTTAATTTGAACAAAAACACGGTTAATGTTAAAGGTGTGCCTTATGTTGATAATGCAATTTTCCTTATCAAATCAAAGTCAAACACCTTAACGAGCAATAAAACGACCGGGGCAAAGCTTCACGGAATTTATTTAACACAAGGCTCAAGCGCAACGATTAACAAATGCACCGTATCGTCTAACAAAAGCGACGGAATATACATTACAAAAAGCACGGCAAACATTAAAAACTGCACTGTGTCATCAAACAAAGGCAACGGAATTTATTTTGTAAGCAAGTCAAAGGGTTCAATAAAAAACTGCAAAATAAAGAAAAATAAGAAAAAAGGAATATATATAAGTTCAGCTGCGGGCAAGGTTTCAGTCAGCAAAATTAAATATTCCGGAAATAAGGGCGGTAAAATCAAAAAATAAAGTTGACTTTACAGGATACCTATTATATAATAAATCAAGGGCGCAGTGAGCAATCCATCACTGCGCTTTTAAAATTTGATTTAATAATTAAAAAACAGGAGATTTTTAAAATGGTTAGAGCTATTGTCGGCGCAAACTGGGGCGACGAAGGTAAAGGTAAAATCACTGATTTATTCGCAGGCCAAAGCGACATTGTTATCCGTTTCCAAGGCGGCGCAAACGCAGGCCACACAATTATTAACGAGCACGGCAGATTTGCATTTCACCTTATGCCGTCGGGTGTATGCTACGACCACACAACTTGCATTATCGGCAACGGCGTTGCGCTTGATATTAACAAGTTTTGCACGGAACTTGACGACGTAAAGAAAGCAGGACTTAATCCTAAGCTTTTAGTAAGCGAAAGAGCGCAAATTCTTATGCCTTATCATATTTTGCTTGACGAATATGAGGAGGAAAGGCTCGGCAAAAATGCATTCGGCTCAACTAAGAGCGGTATTGCTCCGTTTTTCAGCGACAAGTATGCTAAAATCGGTATTCAGGTAAACGAGCTTTTTGATGACGAAACACTTAAGGCTAAGCTTAAGAATATCTGCACACTTAAAAATCTTACTATCAAATATGTATATAACAAGCCACTTCTTGACGAGGACGAGCTTTACAAAACCTGCCTTGAATACAGAGAGAAGATTGCTCCTTACGTTTGCGATACACATGCATATCTTCAAAACGCACTTAAAGAGGGCAAAAACATTCTTCTTGAGGGTCAGCTCGGTACACTTAAGGACCCTGACTTCGGTATTTATCCTATGGTAACCTCTTCGTCAACACTTGCAGGCTACGGCGCTGTAGGTGCTGGCTTACCTCCTCATTCAATTGAGGATATCATTGTTGTTACAAAGGCTTATTCATCAGCAGTAGGTGCAGGCGAATTTGTTTCCGAAATTCTTGACGAGAACGAGGCGCAGGAGCTTCGTGTTCACGGCGGCGACAAGGGCGAGTTCGGCGCAACAACAGGCAGACCGAGAAGAGTCGGCTGGTTTGACTGCGTTGCTACACGCTACGGCGTTGCTTGCCAGGGTGCAACCCAGGTTGTAATGACAGCGCTTGACTGCCTTTCATATCTTGAAGAAATCAAGATTTGCACAGGATATGAGGTTGACGGCAAGGTTATTAAGGACTTCCCAACCACTCCTACACTTAAGAAATGCAAGCCTGTATTCACAACTATGAAGGGCTGGCACTGCGATATCAGAGGTATCAAGAATTATGACGACCTCCCTCAGGAAACAAAGGATTACGTTGAATTTATCGAAAAGGAAATCGGCTATCCTATCACAATGGTATCAAACGGCCCTGAAAGAGAAGCAATTATTTACAGAAATAAGTAATTAAAAACACTAACCCCCGATGCGGAAATTCGCATCGGGGGTATTTTTATAATATATACAAATGAAAGTGCCAAAAAGTTGCACTTTTTGAAAAAAGGAGAAAGAAACAGAGTGTTTATTATAAATTTCACAAAAATTTATTCAAACACGGAATTTCTTTCAACGCTACGGTTACTTATTTGCAAACTCTTTTTTGCCCTCAGGAGTGTCACGGTAGTACTGCGTGAATGGGTGGAAGCGCTCCTGCTCCTCCCAAATTTCCTTAGCCTTTGGCGCCCAATTTTGAGCATAAAGGTCGCACTTTGAGCAAAGCTCCTCTGCGCTTTCAGGCTGGAGAAGATTTGTTGACTTAGCGCCTGTCTTATTAATAAGTTGCCTGAGCTTTTGCGGATTTTCAAGCATAGGGCACGGGCGAAGCATATTATCATTAAACGGCTGACCCTTATAATATTCGTGGAAAAGAGGAGATTTAAGACATTCCAAAATGCTCTTTTCCCTTATATTTGAATCACTGTAGTGAATAAATACGCAAGGCTCAACGTCGCCCTCGCTGTTGACGTGGAAATAGTTACGTCCGCCTGCAATGCAACCGCCGACAAACTCGCCGTCATTTTGAAAATCGACCGTAAAAATAGGCTTGCCTGTTTTGCTGTTACGGTTTTGGCGAATGGTGCGATAAACGTGCTCTCTTTGCTCAGGAGTTAAAAGAAGCTCGGTATCGGCATCAGCGCCGACAGGCATATAGTGGAAATACCACGCAAATTTTGCGCCGTTTTCTATCATAAAATCATAAAATTCATCACTCGTTACGCTGTCATAATTCTTAGAAGTATAGCAAACAGAAGTGCCGAAAAGGCATTTATGCTTTTTAAGAAGCTTCATAGCATTAAGTGTTTTTTGATAAACGCCCTCGCCTCGCCTACTGTCATTAACTTCCTCAGAACCTTCAATCGAAAGCGCAAGCGCAAGGTTGCCGCAAGATTTGATATCCTCGCAAAGCTTATCGTCAACAAGTGTGCCGTTGGTAAACGCAAGGAAAATGCAATCCTTATTTTCCCTTGCAAGGGTAATAATATCCTTTTTGCGAATAAGCGGTTCGCCGCCCGTAAACATATAAAAATGAGTGCCGAGCGCCTTGCTTTCGCTTATAACTCTGCGCATTTCGTCAAGAGTGAGGTTTGAATTATAGCCGTATTCGGCAGCCCAACAGCCCTTGCATTTCAAATTGCAAGCAGAAGTCGGGTCCATAAGAATTACCCAAGGGATATTGCAATGCTCCTGCTCACGTCTTTTACGAATGGTCTTAGTGCCGTTAAGCCCCAAATCAATCGCAAAGGTAAGCGCCGCAGAGCAAAAGAAATCAGGGTCGATATCCCTCAAGCCGTCAAATAAATATTTATGCCAAACATTGGTAGGGTCGCTGATAATTTCAATAGGCTTTGTAAAAGTGCTTTCAGGGTACATCTTGCCTGCAACCGCCTTGCCTATCTTTATTAGCTTTAGCATATTTTTTTGAGGGTTTTTATAAACGTATTTAAGCAGCTTATTTCCCACAAAATAAAGCATTTTATCCTTAATATTTGCCATATATTACCTCTCTTACATAACTTCAGGAGCAGTTATTTTAAGCATAGTCAAAATATTATAAATCGTGTCCTTAACAGCCTTACAAAGGAAAAGTCTTGCCTGCATAAGGCCTTCGTTATCATCAAGCATAACTCTTTGTGCATTATAGAATTTATGGAAAAGAGTTGCAAGCTCAATAACATAATGTGTAATTTTAGCCGGGTCATAGGATTTAGCCGCCGAAACAATTTCATCAGTAAGCAATGAAAGGTGACGGATAAGGTCCTTCTCTTCTTTGGAATTGAGAAGTGCAAGCTCGTCATCACTTGGTGTTTTAAGCTCAACTCCCTGCTCCTGAGCCTTTTTAATAATAGAGCAAATTCTTGCGTGAGCATATTGAACATAATATACCGGATTTTCACTTGACTGCTTAGCCGCAAGTTCCAAATCAAAATCAAAATGAGAATTAGGCTCTCTTAAATTAAAGAAAAATCTTGCAGCGTCAAGCGGCACTTCGTCAATAAGAGTGTTAAGGGTAATTGCCTTGCCCGAACGCTTAGAAAGCTTAATTGTTTCGCCCTCTCTTACAAGCCTTACCATCTGCATAATTACGCAGTCAAGCCTTGAAGCGTCAAGCCCTAAAGCTGTGAGAGCCGCTTTCATACGTGGAACATAGCCGTGGTGGTCAGCGCCCAAAACGTCGATAGCTTTATCATAACCACGGGTAACAAGCTTATTATAATGATAAGCGATATCAGGCACAATATATGTCGGAAGTCCGTTAGCCCTTACAAGAACTATATCCTTATCATTGCCGTATTCGCTTGCTTTAAACCACAATGCGCCGTCTTGCTCATAAGTTACGCCTTTTTCCTTAAGTGCGTCAATAACTCTTTGAACAGAGCCGTCATTATGAAGTGTTGACTCTCTAAACCATTTGTCATAAGTAATTCTGTATCTTCCAAGGTCCCTTTCAAGGCCTGCAATATTCTTAGGAAGTGCAAAATCAACAAGTGCTTTGCGACGCTCCTTTGAGTCTGCATTTACATATTTGTCGCCGTATTCCTTAATAAAATTCTCGGCGTGCTCAACAATATCCTGACCGTGATAAGCGTCCTCAGGAAGCTCAATAGACGAGTCATAATGCTGAAGATATCTAACTTCAAGCGAGGTTGCGAACTTTTCAATCTGGTTGCCGGCATCGTTTACATAAAACTCACGGTTAACGCTGAAGCCTGCCCAATCAAGTACGCTTGCAAGGCAGTCGCCTATTGCACCGCCACGGGCATTGCCGATGTGCATAGGGCCTGTCGGGTTGGCAGATACAAATTCCACAAGCACCCTTTTGCCCTGACCGTAATCGCTCTTGCCGTAATCCTTGCCGCAAGAAAAAACGTCCTTAAGCACATTTGAATAAAACTGCTGAGATAAAAAGAAGTTCATAAAGCCGGGGCCTGCAATCTCTACCCTGTCAAATGCTGTGCCGTCAAGGTCAATGCAAGAAACAATAGCCTCAGCAATCATTCTCGGCGCTTTCTTAAAAGCACGTGCGCCCTCCATTGCGACGTTTGTTGAATAATCGCCGTTATCCTTATTAGCCGGCTTTTCAATGTTAAATTGCGGCATTTCAGCCTCAGGCAAAGCACCGTTTGAAACAGCCTTTTTAACAGCCTGCTCAATTATATTTTTTAATTCAATTTCTGTCTTTTTAACTATTTTTGACATCTTATTTACTCCTGTTATTTAGGTTGCTTTTTCTTTTTATATGTAAGCTTAACACGATTTTTGGAAGCAAGAGCGCCGTTAATATCAATATCATATCCAAATGAGAATTTGCCGCCGTTTTCATTTGGCTCATGCTCAATTGAATGGCCCGAAATGCCCATAAGTATATCGCCGTAAGCTGTGCCGTAATGGCAAAGATTTCTCTGCGAGCGCTCAATAACAAGCCTTGAGGAAATTGCGCCGTCACGAGTCATTTCAACAACGCTTTCGTCCTTCAAAACAACAACGCTTACATCAACAGGCGCTTCCCCTTCGCCCTGCTCTTCCTTATATCTGATAATATATTTTTCTTCAAGTTCCTCAAATGTTCCGACTGTTTTAAGCTCCGTTTTGTCAAACTGACTGTCGATATTTTGAGTTCCTATTACTTCAATTAATACCTTTTCCATAATTAAAACTTGCCGCCACGTGACAACGCACAACCGATAAGCCTGTCAATAAGCTCCTTATAAGGTACGCCTGCTGCTTCAAAAAGCTTAGGATACATACTGATAGGAGTTTGACCCGGAATAGTATTTATTTCGTTAAGAAGAACTGCCCCGTCACTGTTTCTTACAAAGAAATCAACACGAGACATACCCTCGCAACCGAGAGCCTTATACGCCTTAACGGCCTGTGCCTTAACTTCATTTCTCTTTTCAAGGTCAATATCGGCAGGGATACAAAGTTCGCTTGCAGGATTATTATATTTAGCGTCAAAATCGTAAAATTCAGCCGCAGCCTTAATCTCGCCAACCTCGGCTGCAATAGGTTCTTCATTGCCCAAAACGGCACACTCAACCTCGTGGCCGTCAATAAATTCTTCCAAAACAGCCTTTTTATCCTCTTTAAACGCAACGTTCATAGCTTCAATAAGCTCAGGAATATCGTGAGCCTTTGTAATTCCGACAGAAGAACCTGCATTTGCCGGCTTAACAAAGATAGGAAAGCCGAGCTTATTAACGGCAGTATCAATACATTCCTGCCTGTTTTTATTAAAATCATACTGGGTAAAAGCACACCACTTCGCTTGATTGATGCCAAATGCATCTGCAACGGCATTTGCAACAGCCTTATCCATACAAACACCTGACGAGGTTGCGTCACATCCTACATAAGGAATTTGAGCAAGCTGCAAAAGCCCCTGAACAGTTCCGTCCTCACCGTTTTTGCCGTGAAGAACAGGAAATACACAGTCAAGCTTAATGATTTCGCCCTTAGCCGTAACTATACCGTGAACAGAAGAGTCCGGCGAAATATAGGCAGGAACAAGGCTTTTTGAATTGAGCCACTTATCCTCAGGCAAAAGTTCAATATTATCATTAAAAATAAACCATCTTCCGTCCTTGGTAATACCGAGAAGAATTAAATTATATTTGTTATAATCAATATTTGAAACGATACCCTTAGCCGAAATACAGCTGATATCATGCTCCGACGATACGCCGCCAAATATAACCGCAAGGGTTATTTTTTTATCATTATTCATCATTTGAGCCACCTAAATCTATATATATTCATAATATTTTATCACAATCACATTCAATAATCAATAATGTATTATATACAAATAGTTAATTTTATAATAAAGATTTTATATTTATAATATAATAATTATTAACAAATAAAAAATATAGTGACAAGCACACACTTTAATGTTATAATAAACTGATTAAAATATTCAGCTTTTAATTTAAAATTTAATTGGAGAACGATAAAGATATGGAAATAAGTGAAGTTTTTAAGATTGCAGAAAAGCAGCTCATCCAAACTAACGAGGAGCTTGACTTCAAAAAAGTTAACGAGGACGAAAAGAGCATAACTTTTGCAGGCGAAAAAGGCGCATACAGAATTATGTACGACAGCAGCGCAAGCACGATGGCTTTTGAATGTTGCTATGATTACAAGGCTAGCGAACCCCAGTTTGATACTATTTCACGTTCGCTTTTTGATGCAGAGACTTACAATGAAAAAGACGCAAAGAGCCTCGGCAACGAAATCAACGACGAAATCAGCGGAATTTTCAAGGCAAGAAAGCAGGTTAATCTTGACAAGGTTAAAATGCCTAAGGCTGTTTCAAGAACAAAGGCTAAAAACGGAGTTATCAGCTATGATTGCGACTCACTTGCAAACAGATTTGGCGCTTTATATCCCGAATTTAAAGAAGATATCAAGAAAAACATTGTAAAATACGGTGAATTTTTACCTGAAACATTTTTCACGGAGATTGGCACACCTAAGGTAATAGATGTAATCAAAAACGGAAACAGCGCTGACCAAAAAAAGCTTTTCAAAATGCTCAACGAAGTTTATGAGGACGGCACAAATGAGGTTCAGGACGTTATCGGCGTAACCATTTTGGGCGCTATGCAAAATGACAAGGATATGATGGCTGTGGCTGACAAGTATATGTCAGACTATATGTCAGGCCCTGTTCACGAGATTAACAAGCTCACCGCAAAAAAAGGCAGCAGCCTTATGAAGAAGCTTAAAAACCCACCTGCATACAAGCCTAAGAAGAAAAAGAATAATTTTATGCAAAACGCCCTTCAGGCGCAGGATATCAACAGATAGCAGGGCAAAAATATGACAAAAAATGAAAAAAGATTATTAATTAACGGAATACTTTTGCCGATTTTTACAGCGATTATACTTTCTGTTTTGTATGTGGGAATCATCAACGCACTTACTCCTGATAAAGGCTTTCAAATGGCAGCCGAGCAGGGCAAGCAAGTTAATGAAATAACCTCTTTTGACATTAAAGAGGAAAACGGAAATATAAAAAAATCATCGTTTAACAAGCTTGAAAACAACTCTGTAATCGGCACAATAAGCGTCGGCGACGAGAGCCTGCCGCTTATTTACAAGGCAGACAAAGTCAATGCAAACGAAAGATTTAACATTAATATAGGCTCATCGCTTCCGGGTGAAATCGGCACCTGCTTTGCAGAAGTTTACAAAAATAACAGTGCAAAAATCAAACTTGCAAGCAAGGGTGACACAATAAATATTGACACTTTCTATTCCTCTTATGAATACACAATTAAAAGCATATACACCGCTCATAACAAGCACGAGCTCAAAAATGCCGGTGCAGGGCTTTCAAGAGCACTTGTGCTTTATACAGACAAAAGCGTCGGAGCAGGAATATCAAACGAATACTATGTTTGCGTTGCGGTTATGAAAAGCGGCGCCAAGGTAAACGCATAAGGAGGAGCATATGACACTTTCAAAATCACGAAAAGCAATATGCTTTATCCTTACCCTGCTTATTGCCGCGGGTTCGATTTTATTATTCGGAATTTCAATAACAAAATCTACCGTTTTATCGCAAAAATATATGGATTATGTTTTTGACAAATGCAATGTAAGCGAGCAATGTGAAAAAGCATTTAAGGACCAAATAAGCGTGCTTGAGGCGAAAAGCGGTATTCCGTCAAGAGTTTTTGACGCAGTATACAAAAATAACGACATTTCAAATTCAAGCGCACTTACAAGGCTTTACAATCAGGACAACCCTGACCTTTATTCAAAAAATCAAATTGCGCAGTTTGACTCTCTTTGCAAGGAATATCTTGAGGGCAACAATATGCAATATGACGAAACGCTTATTCACAACACGGCGGTAAAGGCGGCTCAAGCTTATTCCGACTGCTTCGGGCTGAAGAACACGGAAGCCATCGCCGATTTTATCAGCACTTTCAACAGCAATTATTTGCATTTTCTTTCAATCGGAATTCTTTTAGTTGCTTTACCTATAATATTACTTCTTGTTTTGTTTAGGCGTTCACGTGAAATTATGTTTAATATCTTTGCTGCATTTACCGTAACAGGATTTACATTCACCGCAGCAGGCATAGCAAGCCTTATTGCAAGAATTTCGCAAGGGCTTAACATTTCGCCGCAAGTTTATCAAACGGCATTTACGTCGGCGGTAAACGGTGCTTGCTATGTAAGCATAATTTTGGGAGTTTTGCTTGCGGCAATCTCTGTTTTTGCAAATGTTAAAATAACAAAATCGCTTGATTCAAAATAACGACTTCGATAAAGCGGCTAAAACGCGCCGAATATAATAAATAAACCTACTTGCCTCCCTTGCAAAGGGAGGTGGGTGCAACTTGTTGCACTCGGAGGGATTGGAAAAATGGCAAGGACATCGAGTCCTTGCCATTTTTGGCGCTTTCCGTCTTTTGCTCGGGGGCAGTACCCACGTACAGCACCCACTCGCAAAATACGAAATTTATCTCACTTTCTCGAAGTCTCCCAGCGTGTAGAAATTTGTAATTGGACTTTTTCTACACGCTGAAAGAGATTGCCAAAATAGCAATCTCTTTAAAAATTTTTATATACTTTTTAAATATGTTTTTTCAATATCGGCTTATACTCTCTTGCCGTTCTTAAACGAATAAGATATTTCCTTACCTGCGTGGAGTTTAATACCTTTAACTGAGCCTGACCATTCCTTTGGAAGCGCTTCATTTTTAAGCATTTCAGCAATACCTGCACAAACGCCGAAGTTACCGTCAATTTGGAACGGCGGATGAGCGTCAAAAAGATTTGGATATGAGCCGCCGCCCTTATGAAATTTAGATGACGGACTGATATATGTAAGCTGCTGTTTAATAAGCCTATAAGCATTTTCGCCGTTACCAAGACGTGCCCAAAGACAAACTTTCCATCCGAGTGACCAGCCTGTTCCGCCGAAGCCACGCTTCAAAAGCGATTTTTCAGCTGCCATATTAAGTTCATCGCTTGCAGGAAGCCTTGCCGGATAAATGCAATAAAGATGGCTTACATGTCTATGCTCAATCTCTGTTTCACCAAACTCCTGGGCATATTCAGGTATTCTGCCGTCAGATGCGGGTTTAACCTGTTCAATTTCCGGTGTATCAAGACCGAGTTCACGGCAGTTCGTGAAAAATTCATAGAGAAGTTCCCTATCCATTGAAGGCATATATGTTATGCACGATGTTGTTTTTGCATCTTTAAATTTATTTTCAGGGCTGATAGACGGACAGGTCACGAGCTGACCGTTATGCTCAACAAGGAAATCCTTAAAAAATGCAAGACAAGCTTCAAACATAGGCAAAATTCTGTTTTTATATTCCTCATCATTAATATAAAGATAATGGTCATAAAGCTGGTTTAAAAACCATACACCGCTCATTGCCCACGGCGCATATTGAGTAGTTTCTTCCAAACCGTCGGGATCGCCTGCAGGGAAAGTCATACCCCAAATATCTGTATTGTGGTGAGCGCAAAAGCCATTGCATCCGTAATAATCCTTAGCTGTTTTTTCGCCGTTATAGGCAAGCTTTTCAACAAGCTGAGTGAGCGGCTCAAAACAATCGGAAAGGTTTGCAATATCGGTACACCAATAGTTCATTTCAGTATTGATATTAACAGTATATCCCGATGACCAAGGCGCACGCAAATGCGTATTCCAAATACCTTGAAGTGTACTTGCATTACTTCCCTTTCTTGAAGACGAAATAGTTAAATACCTGCCGTATTGGAAAAGAAGCGCAACAAGCGAATAGTCGTCTCCCTTTCTATTCATATTCTTAATACGTTTATCTGTCGGCAACTCATCATATCCGCCTTCAAGCGTAAATTCGACTCTGTTAAAAAGGGATGAGAAATCCGTCTTATGCTCTGAAAGCAAATCGTTATAGTTTTTAATATTTTTAAAATAATCAAATGCTCTTTGCTTGGCGTCGGCAGTAGGCATAGATTTGAAATCGACAAAAGAAGTTGCCATAGATATAAGAAGAGTAACATTCTTTTGGTTTTCCACAACAATTGAAGAGTCTGTAAATTTAGCGTTACCCAAAACTTTAATAACACCGCAGAATTTCATTCCCTTATCGCCGTAAACTATGCTTTCTCCCTTGTTATAATAAGGGGGCTGACATATTTCCGGTGCCTGACCTGTCATAACAAGGCTGTCCTCAAGCGTTTCGACCTTATGATGAAGCTGACTGTCAAAATTAACGCAAAAAGATACGCCGCTTTCGCTTTTGATATTAATAACCAAAAGTTGCGACGGATATGAAACAAAAACAGTTTCAGTCAAATTATCAGCCTTAACCGTTGCGACACCGTTTTGCAAATCAAGTGTACGTGAGTAATTTTTAGAATATTTTTTAGAATAATTAATCAAAATATCGCCAAAAGGCAAATATGCATCGCTCCAAACACCGTGCATATTTTTATTGATAATATCCTCTGCTTTTCTGTAATCCTTATCAAAAACAGCTTTTCGGGCAGAATCAAGATATTTATAAGCGTCTTTTTTATTATTATCCTTAGGATAACCCGACCAAAGGCTGTCCTCGTTAATTGCAATCCTCTCCTTTTTAAGATTGCCGAATACGAGAGCGCCCAATCGTCCGTTGCCTACAGGTAAAGACTGCTCGAAATATTTTGCTTTTTTAGTATAATACAATTTATTTTTCATAAAAAATATTTTACTTTATATAAATAAAAATTGCAAGTGAATTAAAAAAGTAGTATAATAAAGTTGAAAAAAATATATATTTTTTTATTAAGGGTGATAAAATTATGAAAAAACACATTATTTCAATCGGCAGGCAATACGGTTGCGGTGCTCACGAAATAGCAACAAAGCTTTCTGAAAAGCTCGGTATTCCTTATTATGATAAAGAAATCATTAAAAGAGCAGCAAAGGACAGCGGTTTTGACGAGCACATTTTTACCTTCTATGACGAAAGACCGACAAGAAGCTTTCTTTATAACGTTTCTACCGACGGTTTTTCAAACATAGCATCAAACGGTTTAGCGCTTGAGGACCAAGTATTTCAATATCAGTTTGACACAATAAGAAAGGTTGCCGAGGAAGGAAGCTGCATTATCGTCGGCAGATGCGCTGATTACATACTTAAGGACGACGAGGCACTCCTTACAATATTCCTTCACGCAAGCGACGACTTTAGGCAAAAGAGAGTAGTTAAAGAATACGGTGTTGAGCCTAAGAATGCCCCAAAAGAGATGAAAGCAGTAGATAAAAAAAGAGCTAAGTTTCACAATTTCTACAGCGAGGAAAAATGGGGCGAGGCTACAACTTATGATTTATCAATCAATGTTGCAAAACTCGGCATTGACGGTACGGTTGAACTTATAAGCGAATATATCAAGGCAAAAGGTTAATTAACATTTAACATAATTTTAACTTAATCTTGACTATGGGCTAAAAATAATATATTATGATTATAGGGCAAAGGTGTCTAAAAGACATTTTTGCCCTATTATACTATATAGGTATTATTACGCTGACGGTAGGTGTTATTATGAAATTTAATAAAGACGGCAAATTTAAAATTATGCAGATTACCGATATTCAGGAAATATATAATGTCTCAAATGACACGTTAAAATTGCTTGAAGCAGCGGTTGAAAAGGAAAAGCCTGACCTTGTTGTTTACACCGGCGATCAAATAAAAGGCTATGGTGTAACATATAAAGGAATGGGTAGCGAACTTGTAAACAATGTTGCAAAAACGATTGACAAGTTAATTGAACCAGTAACAAAAAGAAATATCCCTTTTGCCGTAACATTCGGCAACCACGACAGGCAAGTCGGAATAAGTAACAAGGATCAATTTGAGCAGATTTATAAAAAATATCCGAGCTGTGTAGGTGTTCAGGCTGAGGGTATCGACGGCGGCGGAACCTGTTTTTTAAGCATTAAATCGTCAAAGGATGACGACAAAGACGTATTCGGAATATATTTGTTTGACACGGGTACTGATGCTAAGGGCGGAGGATATGAGCCGTTTGACACGAAAATTATCGAGTGGTACAAAAAGACAAGAGATTCACTTAAGGAAAAGAATGGAGACTATATTCCCTCTCTTGTATTTCAGCACATTCCTATGTTTGAACATTACAATGTATTAAAACAGGTTAAGAAAAGTGAAAAAGGCGCAATTCCTGCTTTCAGAATACATAAAGGTGAATATTACAAGATTGATGAAACAAAATGCGTTCCCGGTTCGGTATTGCTTGAGCCGCCTTCAATTCCCGATATAAACACAGGTGAATTTGAAGCGCTTAAAGAAAAAGGTGACATACTCGGCGTATATGTTGGCCACGACCATAAAAACAGCTATGTTGGAAAGTACGACGGAATTGATCTCGGTTTCACTCAATCAAGCGGCTTTAATGTTTACGGCAACGGCAAGGAACGTGGAGTAAGATGCTTTGTGATTGACGAAAACGACCCTAAGCATTATGAAACATACACAAAAACTTACCGACAACTTTGCGACGGTAAACTTCAAAAGCCTGTTTATGATGCTCTTGCAAAGGTTATGCCGACAACAATGGATATGGCAAAACCGATGATTGCAAAAGCCGTCGCAATTATTGCAGCAATTATTGTTATTATAGTTTTACTTGCAAAGTTTTTATAAGGAGGAAAATATGGAAGAAAAGAAAAAAAAAGACAATGCATTTGTGCGTTGGACTGAAAAGCACGCAGAATTTTGGAAATTTATTAAATTCAACTGTGCAGGTGCACTTTCAAATATTCCGGAACTTGCAACACAGCTAATATTGGTATATCTCGTATTTAAGTGTGCCGATGCTCCCGATTCGAGAGAAACAAAAATTGCATATTACTGCTCAACTTTCGTTGGATATGCCGTTGCATTTGTTCTTAACAGGAAAATTACATTTCATGCAGACGCAAATCCCTTTGTTTCAACAATACTTTATATAATTATGGTTATATTTACTATTTGGGCTAAAGGTATTATCGGTCCATGGCTTTCAAGTTTTACAAACAGCTTTCTTCCTGTTGCGCTGGCACCTACTGTGGCGACGCTTTTGGGTATGGCAGTTCCTATGATTTGGACTTATCCGTGCAACCGCTTTATTATTCACAGAAAGAAAAAAGCACCGGCTGTTGAAGAAAAAAACGAAGATAAATAAGATTGACAAAAGAGAAAAAGCAAGTATAATATTATTTAAGGCAAGGGCGCTGAATAATTCCCTTGCCTTTTGCTATTTTAATATAAGGTATGCGGTTTAAATTTGAAAATATAAAAAACAGTACTGTTATCATTACAACAACAGTACCGTTTTTTTATCAGTTAGATTGATAAGCAAGCTCCAAGGAATATTTGTCACATACGGCAAAGTGAAAATCAACACCTGTTTTATCTGAAAATTTAGTAAGAATGTCAAAGAAGTCGTCTAAGTTAGTATTATTGTTATTAATTATATCTATAGTCGAGTCAACAAAAACATCAGTCAAATCATAGTCGCTTGCGCAAAGCCCTACAAGAAAACCGCAAAGAGCAGTTGCACCCTCAATACCAAAATCAGACACATTAATAAGCCTAATATTACTTGGCAGGCGGGTTGAGAGTTTATCTGAAACATCAATAAATATAACGTTTCCTTTACTTTGAGCAGCTGTATTAATGCAAGCCTCACACATAATACGTGTTTTACCTACGCCGTTAATACCCGTAATGTATTCTACCATAATTATGTCCCCTTAAATATTATTTGCAAAATCAATTGCTATAATAACAGTATCACATAATTAAGAATATGCAAAAAACAAACGGTTAATGTTAAATTAAATTAATATGAACAAATTATTCAGCGTGTAGAAAAAGACCAATTATAAATTTCTACACGCTGTAAGACTTCAAGAAAGACAGTCTGAAATTATTATTTGATTTTATTAACAATTATCATAACTATTCCGAGAATTACAAGGATAACACCGGTTACTCTGTTAAGTGTTTCCGGTTTTGCTTTATTTGCAAGAAATGCTGCAATTTGAGCAAATATAAGAGTTGATAACATACAAAAAGCTAATGTCCACCAATCAGGAGCGCCTCCGATTACAAAATGACTGATTGAACCGGTAAATGCAGTAAACGCCATAACAAAAACGCTTGTTCCGACTGCGGTTTTAAGTTCATATCCGAGAACGGATGTAAGCACAAGAAGCATCATCATTCCGCCGCCTGCTCCAACGAAACCGCAAATAAAGCCAACCATTGCGCCGCATAAAGCTGAACGGATTATTTTTTGCTTTGGAGTTGCCTGTGTAAGTCGTGCTTTAGGCTCTGTAACAGGTTTAACAATAAACTTAATACCCAAAAACAAGGTCATCACAAACGAAAAGCCGCCCATAGTTGTGCTTGGCACCTTGCTTGAAACAAAACTTCCGACAAGAGTAAACAGCAAAACAAATATCATCATAACAATGCCGTTTTTGATGTCAATATTTTTATTTTTTCCATAAGTATAAGCCGAAGCTGCACTCGCCAAAACATCACTTGCAAGAGCAATACCGACAGCCATATAAGGGTCCATATCAAGAAATGTAATAAGCATAGGGCTGATAACGGCAGCAGCACTCATACCTGCAAAACCCGTACCTAAGCCCGCACCTATACCTGCCACAAGGCAAACAATAAATTTAATAAGCATTGTATCGTTCCTTTTTGTATATATGATTTTTCCGATTTGTATAATTTTTATATTTTAATATATGTATTATAACGCAAATGTTCTCAAAGTCAACATACACAAAAGTTAAAAGCGTCTATTATTATATTTATTTTTAATATAATATTAAACTTGTAAAAAATAAGTTAAATTTAAGTAAAATTAGTCTTGTGTTTGCTAATTTATAGTGCTATAATTAAATGAAAAATTTTTTTACGAAAAGGGGTTTTTTAATGGCTAAAACCAAAGCTGCCGAGTCAAAGGTTACGGCAGCGGCAAAAAAGTATATGAAGCCGTCTGAGGTTGCCACCTTCGGTATCGGACTTTTCGGCGTAGCTCTTTTAACAGGCTGGATGCCGGATTATACAACTACTTTCTTTGCCGACTTCGCATTTAAGGGAAAAGGTTTTGACTCTGCTTCTCTTTCACACATTGTAGAGGTAGTATTCCTTATTGCCGGCTTCGTGGGTGCAATTTGTGAGCTTATTATCGGCGTTCTTGTTGACAGAACAAAGACAAAGCTCGGTAAGGTTAAACCTTGGGTAGGCTTCGGCGCTATTCCGCTTGCTATTATTTCGATGCTTGTATTTGTTGCACCTAATACGACATCATTTGGCCTTGCGTCAGTTTGGATGATAGTTATCTATTGTCTTTATACCGCTGTATCGTGTGCGGTTGAGTCTCCGTCAAACTGCTTTGGCGCACTTTGCTCACCTAATCCGGCTGAAAGAAGCAGTGCTATTTCAATTGCTTCATTCTTGCGTTCTGTAGGTCAATCAGGCGGACAGGTAGTAATCATCGTAGTAGGCGCTCTTATGAAAGCTCTTATGGGTCAACAGCAGTTCAAAAATGCCGAAGGTCAAGGTATCGACCTTATTATTTCAACTGCTATTTGCGCACTCGGTATGATTATCTTTGTTATGATTTTCTTTGCAAACAACAAAGAACGTGTACCTTACACATCTGAAAAGGTTTCTCTTTTAGAGTCAATCAAACTCGTATTTACAAATAAGAACCTTCTTATGGTATCGCTTACAAAGGTATTTGGCTTCGGTCGTGGCGTTTACGGCACGGTATCGCTTTACATAGCTATTTATCTTCTTGGCTCAAAGGGCTTAAAGCTTGCGCTTATGCTTCCAATGGGTATCGGTACTGCAGTAGGTACTCTTCTTGTAAACCTTGTACTCAAGAAATTCTCTACTAAGAAGACATTTATTCTCTTCTGTTGCTACGGTGCTTCAGCACTCGCTATTCTTTTCTTGGTATCAAAGGGTATTGGATTCAATTCAAATCTTATCGTTCCGTTCCTTATCCTCAACTTCTTCTGCGGTATTCAACACGGTAACACAAACGTTACACCTAACATTATGATTGCAGACTGTGTTGACGAAATGGAATACAAGACAGGCAAAAGGCAGGAAGGTCTTGCTTATGCAGGCTACGGTCTTTTCTCAAAGATTGCTTCTGCATTCACAAAATTCCTCGGTCCTTGGCTTGTTTACACATGGAGCCAGTACAAAATTTCAACTGACCCTAACGTAGCTTATGCATCACAGGACAACACCGTTCTTTCACGTTTCTTAATGATTTATACAATCGTTCCTGCTATCTTTGTAATTCTTCAGTTCATCCCTATCCTCTTCTATGATATGACAGGTGAAAAGAAAGCAAGAATTACTGCCGCTCTTGCAGAAAAGAGAGAGAACGAAAGCAAGGAAAAGGCAGATGCCGATGAAGTAAAAAAAGAATTTGAAGAATTAAGCGAAGAAATTTCGGAATAAGGAGGGATTAGTTATGGCTGAAACAAAAGAAAAGAAAGGCTTTAACGCCGCTCTTTATGCAGTTGTTGCAGGTATTGTTGTAGCGGTAGCACTCGTACTTATCACAATATTTGCTTTCACAACAAGATATACAGGCTTTTCTAACGAAAAGGTAGCTCAGGCTTATGTAGATACAATTGTTCAAACAGGCGACGGATACAACGCATATAAGAACACACTTGTATCTAAAAATCAAAAATTCGGTAAATTCGTAACAAACGCTTATATGCTTCCTTATATTAACGAGGACGCTGAAAAAGCTTCATTCGTAGGTACAGGTACCGACGAAGAAATTGCAAAAACAGACGAAGTTTACGATACAATGTACGACTACTATGTTGAACTTCTTCAAAAATACGGCCTTGACGATATCGACGCTGTATTCAACGATTACTTTGCTAAGTTAAGCGAGGTAAGAAAAGAAGTATTTGGCGATGAATATATGGATACAGACTTTATGTTCTCTGTATTTGAATCAAATGTATCAAAATACGGTAAATCACTTACAGGTACTGAGGAAGAGCTTGGTGCAGACAACAAAACCGTTATTCAAAAGGCAACAACAGGTAAGTATCAGAAAATGTTCGGCAAGGACTACAAGTTCACTGCTACAGTTAAAAACTCAACTGACTTGAGCGACAGCGAAAAAGACGCTTACGTTAAGGAATATAAGGAGAGAATTACTCCTGTTGCCGCTTCGGGCGAAGCTAAGGCTGAGAAGTTCGGTCTTAAGGATACAGATAAGAAGAATACGCCTAAATCAGATATGGTAGGTGCATTTGAAAATCTTGACTGTTCAGAGGATATCAGCGCAGTTACAAAGTGCGACGTAGACGTTACGCTTGCAGACGGCACAGTAGTTGCAACACAGCAGGTTTATGTTGTTAAAATCGGCAACACCTGGTATGTTGACAATACAAATGTTGACACCTCAGGTCTTTATCTTGCAAAATAAATCAAATAATTTTAATGCCTTACAGTTAGTTCTGTAAGGCATTTTTATTTGCAAATATTTCTATTGTTGTTATTGTTAATCAGGTCAAACGGAAATGTTCAAACATATTGTTATAAGCTTACAAAAGGCAAAAAGTCAATTACTGTTTCTTGGGCAAAGATAAGCGGAATTAGGGGATATCAAGTAAGAACATACAAAGTATACAAAGGCAAGAATATATATCCTAAGTGGTCAAGCGTTAAAAACATAAAAACAAAATAGATATACGCAAAAAAATAACTGCATCAATTTATGTTGATGCAGTTATTTTTATTTAACCTTAACTTTAATCGTTTTGCTCCAAGAATAATACGTGTATTTTTTGCCGTTCTTTTTATATGCACGAACACGCACATAATAATTCTTTTTACTCTTGGCAGTAGTGAGAGTTTTTGAAGTTTTAGATGAGCCACTCACCTTTGTACTCAGAAAATTCTTTTTAAAATTAGATGTTGTGGACCACATAACCTGATAGCCCGATACACCACTTCTTTTTTTCCATTTAACGTTTATTTTCTTTTTCTTGCTTGATTTTGCACTTTTGAGCGTTACAGACTTATTTTTAGTCTTAATTGAAACCGCACTGCTTTTAGTACCGACAAATTTAATATTATCGGCAGATTTATATGCCGCAACTTTGATTTTATATGATTTATTAGGCTTTAACCCTGTAACTTTTGCAGAAACGGTAGAAGCTTTGGAAACAGACTTTTTAAACTCATAGCTTTTAGTTGATGAATTGTAGATATAAATTCCATAGCCTGATGCCCTGCTGACCTTCTTCCATTTAACGGTTATTGAAGTATCGGTTGAGGAAAGCTTAATACCCGACACCTTGCCCGGCTTGGTAGCAACATTAAGTTGAATGAAATTGCCCCATTTTATATTGCCGCCTTTTTTAGTGTAAGCACGTATTCTAACCGGGAATCTATATGCAGATTGAAGATTAGAAAATGTAAGATTAGTTTCGCCTGTATATGCATAATCTGCCCAATTGCCGTCAGCGTTCCCAATTTGAACCTGATAACCTGTTGCGCTGTCGATTTTATTCCAAGCAAGTGAAACGCTGTTTGTTGTTGATGCGGTAACATTAACAATAAGCTCATCGCTCATATTCTTAAAAACAGGAATATAAAAGGTCCTTGTCATTGAAAGAATACCTGCTTTTGAATAGCCGTTATAAGATGACACAGACTCGCTTGCCGCCGCCTGAACATTTTTCATATATTCATTAGAATATTTATTTGACGAGGTTGGACTAACATTAAACTTTTGAAGATAACCCGTGTTTTGAGATTTAAAACTGTTTGCAACATACTTTGTGCCGTAGTAAATCGCTTTATAAGGATTAGTCCACGGTCTGCCGTAGCCGCTTACGGTATTGCCCATATAAGTTGTTCTGCAATCTCTTACCAAAACGTATCCGCTTGCGCCCTCCTCATAACCCTTTGCGGTTTCATTATAAAGACGAACGTAATAATAATCGCCCTTATTTGCTCGCCACGTCATATATTGATTAGAGGAAATTGAGGTAACAGTACCGCCTGTCGGGTCAACATTAGGGTTGGCGCTGTAAAGCTTCGTTGCCTTATTTGTTTTAAGAAAGCCTGCCGCCCAAGCTAAGCCGTCTTTAGCACCGGTATATGCACCGATATTAAAATAATTATAAATACCCTGAAAAGGACTTGTAGAGCCGTTTACAGCCGTTGCCGAAGCTGTAGCGCCACCGTTTTCCTGCCTAATTTTAGCAGCTATATAATAAGCATTAAGGCCGAAATCCTGAGCCGCCTTCATAATAACATCCGAATACTTGGTTGAGGCATCATACATTTTTACGTTTTGACCGGTAGTTCTGTAAGAAATAAGTGAATTATGCATCCAAGTGCCGTTCAAAATAGCTTCGACGCCTTCTTTGGTTTGTGTGCCGTCATAAGAGGTGGATTCAAATTGAAAAATATGTTTTTCATCAAGGAAATTCCTTGGGTCCATATAGTATTCAACAGCACTCTTTGAAGCAGAAACCCAATCGCTTGCCTCTTGGATTACATACTTGCCGTTTTTATAACATGATGAACATTTGCAAAACAAAGATGTATCGCCTGTTGCCGATTTAGAAATAAGCTGATTTGAATGTTTTGAACGTTCGCCGTCAATTGCTGATTCCCAATCAAGATTAGTAATAAGCGGTTTAAAAATCCAATATGGATATTTATTATGTAATTCGTTAAGTTTTTCGGCATAATCACGAGGAAAACCTTGAGAAACCAATTTTTCCGTATAACTTTGAGCCGAAGCAGTTAAAGGTACAACGGTTGTTATTATCATTAATATTGACAAAAGCAAAGAAATAACTTTTTTCAAAATATTACCTCCTGCAATAATTTGCAATGTTTTAAAGTTTTTCAACGGCATAGATATACTGACTGTAATTTTTCTTGTATATAATAACATTAATCAACGTAAATTGTCAACAAATTTTGAATTTTGTAATAATTTATGTGACTTTTGTTGACATGAATTAGTTAATGTTGTATTATGTATTAAGAAGTACAAAAGTAAAGGAGGAATTGTTTTGGAAAAAACAAATATCCCGGAAATACTCAAAGCTTGCAGAAAAGGAGTAAATATGACGCAGGCTCAATTTGCAAAAACAATCGGCATCAAGCGTAGTGCATATGCTTACTACGAAAGCGGAAGAACAAGACCGAAAATTGAAACACTCAGAACTATTGCAAAAGTTTACGGACTTGATGTAAACACTCTTATTTCTAATGAAGATTCAAATTCTCTTCACCAAGATAATGATCAAAAAATAAATTTTGATATAAAAGATTTTAACGATACGTTTTATGATTTATCAGAGAATGAAAAAGCTATAATTATGAAGCTCAGAATTATGAATCGTGAAAAGCGCACAAAAATAATTAACGAAATATTTGAATAAAAAAAGTCCGACTGCGAAAAAGCGTGATGTCCTTAACGGAGAAAACCAAAACCGAATAGGATAACAGAGAAAGGCAGCATAGTCTATGATGGCTATGCTGTCTTTTGTATTATTTGATTTCAAACAAATTGAAGCGTCGCAGAAATGTGGTGCTTTTTTGAAATTTATATCGAAAATCGCTGGACTTGTGGAAAGTGTTGTGGTATGTGTTTGTGTTGCAAAAAGGAGGTGCAACGCACATGACAACACTTGAAGATTTATACTACGGTAACATCAGTCCGCACGAAAGGTACATAAAGCGCGGTTCGAGAATGGACAAACTCGTTAAGCTCATATGCAAAAACGAGGAAAGCCTAACGGCAACGCTCACCGAACAACAGAAAGAAACCTTCGAAAAGTTCAAAGACTGCCAAAGTGAACTGTCAGGGTTAACCGAGCGAGATGCATTCAGAGATGGTTTCATCCTTGCGGTGCGAATAATGGTTGAAGCAATGGAAGGGTTAGAAACGATGGATGATATATGAAAAAACTAATAATTCATCTCCTCTGCTGTGGGGTGCTCGTAAGCATGGTGGGATGCGGTAGCAACACCGCACCGCCTCCTACAGAGAGTCCGCCGACAACGGTATCGAAAACGGTAACAACAGAAATACCACGCGAAACAATACCGCCCGTGACGGCGGTAGAGCCGACAGAGAAAGAAAAAGAGCCTGTCACAACCGAGAGCGAGGATCAGGTAACCGAGCCGACCGTGGTCGCTACAGAGCTAACAACAACGACACAACCAACAGAAGAAACAACGACGACTGCAACAAGCACCGTTGAAGAAAAGTCTACTCCTCCGATCGTTGAAACAGTGCCAAGCACAGCACCGCAGCTTACGGAAAAAGAAACGACGGAAACTGAACCGCCCAAGGACGAGCCAAAAGCCGAAACGGAATCTCCGAAGGTAACCGAGCCAGAACCTACGGAAAAGCCTGCTCCCTCCGATATTGATCACTGGATCGACTATGCAAGGAGCTACGCCGAAAACAAAGGACTCGTACTAAGCGACACAGCGGTGGACTGCTGGGATATCCCCATCCGAGCAGGCACACACTGCATCTACCTCGAAAGAGATATCCAAAGCAGACTGAACCGCTACGCAAAGGACGAGGATATCACCGACGTGTGGATCTGGGCAGAAACTACGGGCAACGATTGCTACGACATTTACATCGGCTACGCTTAAAATAATATTATTATAGGATAAGCAAAGAGACCATATGGCAGATTATTGTCTCCCATATGGTCTCTTCTTTCAGTTATTTGTAAAGACGTTTAATTTGTTCGTTGTGATATTCCAAATCAAGAATGGCTTGCTTTTGTTCGCGTAGTTCTCTCTTGCGTCCATAGATGATGGATTGGATGACTTTGACTAAATTTAAAATTCCAACACAAAGCTGAATCACCACAAGTGCAAAAGCGAGTATCGATTGGATTGTCATCATAATTTTTTACCTCCCCTAGAAAAAATAGCTTCATTTTTCATTCATTGTCCTTTCTCGCTTTGGGATAGGAGGCGGCAGATACAGCAGAAGCCAGTACACCAGGTGACACACTGATTTCGTACACTCGTGAGAAGGCATGACGAATCAACGGTGGTACATCGGAGGCGTAACGGATGATCCGTCCTGGGTTCCTTATGTATCCACCGCTTCGTTAATGGCCACTCACAAAGCAGAGTATATTTATTTCGAAGTAGCTACCTTCGATACTCAAATTATATCTAAAAGCACCTAAAAAGCCGAATCTTGGTGAGTTACATCTGTAAAAGCAAAAATCCCTGTTTACAGCACATTTCCAATGTTTAGGAAATGCGGGAAACAGGGATGGAGAGCAATTTGTACTGCTATTCGTAACTCGTCGAGTTACAGACTTTTTATTTTTTCCGGAAAGACTCGAATTGTACAAACAAAAAGATATACAAAAGTCATTGAAATAGTAATTACTTTGTGCTATAATGTAAAATAGCATGAACTATAAGGAGGCAATTCATGGCTGAGGTAAAGAAAAGTATCACTCCGATGGAGCATTACAATATGTCAGATTTCCTGCGTGGACAGGCATCAAAGATTATAACTACAATATCTACAGAGGATAAGGCTGGCTTTGTCTTGAAGAACGGTAAACCAATGGCGATTATCATTTCCAACGACCGCTATGAGCGTTTGCTGAAGGCCGGAATCGACCTGAACGAATATTAATTTGGAGGAACGATATAATGGCACAGACAAAGATCACCGAAGTAATGATGGACGATAAAACGATAGATGCGTCCAAAGAGATAGCGATGGTGTTTTCCATTGCAAACACCCTGCGTGGCCCCTACAAACCTGACAAGTACAAGGATGTCATTATCCCAATGATCATCCTGCGCCGATTGGAATGTGCATTGGCTCCAACGAAAAAAGCTGTTGTTGACACATATAAGAAAAAACCTGATACGCCTGCACAATTGCTTTGCAGAAAATCCGGCTATCAGTTCTACAACACCTGTGAGTTCGATTTGAAGAAACTGCTCACCGAAGCTCCCGCTATCGTGGAGAATCTGACTTTTTATATTGAGTCCTTCTCTCCGAATGTTCAGGCTATTTTTGAAGAACTGAAGTTTAAGGAAGAAATTAAGAACCTCGACAAAAACAACCGATTGTTGGGCGTTGTGAAAAAATTCTCCGAACTCGAACTCGACCCCGAGAAAGTCGATAATGTCAAGATGGGTTATATGTTCGAGGAGATAATCCGCCGCTTTTCTGAAAATGCATCTGCGGGCGATCACTATACCCCTCGTGAAGTGATACGTCTGCTCACCAGCATTCTGCTTGCCGAAGGTTGCAGTGACATTTTCTCCGAAGGTAGAGAAATTACCGTATTGGATATGGCCTGTGGAACTGGCGGTATGCTTTCTACCGCGCACGATTTCATCGTGCGTATGAACCCAGATGCTAATGTGCGTCTGTTTGGACAGGAGAATAGTCCTGAATCCCACGCTATCTGCCTTGCGGATATGCTTATTAAAAACCAGTCTGCTGAAAACATCCGTTTTGCTGATACCATGAAGGAAGACTGCTTTGAGGATACCTCTATGCGCTTCGTTATTGCCAATCCACCTTTTGGCGAGGCTTGGGGCGGTAAGGATGCTGGTGACGGTGTTGAAAAGGCAGTACGTAAAGAACATAAGAAAGGTAAAGACGGTAGATTCCCTGCAGGACTGCCTGCAACCGGCGATATGCAGTTGCTGTTTATGCAGCATGCCGTTGCAAAAATGCAGAAAGGTGTTGGCAGAGCAGCTATTATCACCAACGGTTCTCCTCTATTTTCCGGCAATACCACCAGTGGCGAAAGCCAAATCAGAAGATACCTGCTTGAGAATGACCTTGTAGAAGCCATTATCGGTTTGCCTTCTCAGCTGTTCTACAATACCGATATCGCAATCTATGCGTTCATCCTATCCAAGGGCAAACGCAAAGAGCGCAAAGGTAAAGTTCAGTTTATCGATGCAACAGATATGTGGACACCGTTGAAGAAATCTCTTGGCAAAAAGCGCAGAGAGATTTCCAAGGAGCAGATTACTCTTATCACTGAAGTGTATGCGGATTTTGCACCCGGTAAAAAGAGCCTGTGGTGCGAAAAGCGTAAGCATAATTGTGTTATTGAGAGCAAGATTTTCGACCGTGAGGAATTCCTGTATAAGGAATGGTCTGTGTACCAACCTTTGCAGCGCCGCGGTGTAATCAATTCGGCTTCCATCAAAGCACTTCGCACCAGTGCTTACTTCACCGCCAACACAAACATTTTCAACGAGGCTAAGTTTGAAGAGTTGGAGCAGACCGATCCCCGTGATGATGCTGATGAAAAGGCATATCAGAAGCAGATTAAGGGCCGTGTCTTTACCTCTGCGGTAATCGATGCATTGAAAGAACACGCATCCGATAAGGAATATGACGATTTTTCAAAGTTTGTAGTGGTGCTGAAAAAGGCTCTCGCAAGCATTGAAGGTATGTCGGATTCTCGTCTTAATGGAATTGCAATGGAACTGTCGGTTATTGATAAGACTGCAGTTGTACAAAAAGACAAAAAAGGTCGCGTAATCATCGATCCCACTACCAAGGACACGGAGATTATTCGCCTCAACCAGGACGAAAAAGCCTATATGCAGGCTGAAGTGTATCCGCATATTCCGGATGCGATTTACTTCTATGAGTTTGACGAAACCAAAGCAGAAAGCGCCACTAATAAGGAAAAATTAGGTGCAGAATTCCCGTTCACCAGATATTTCTATGTATATCGTGAACCCGAAAAGGCTGACGATCTGCTGGCACAGTTCATGGAACTGGAGTCTTCTCTTACTGCGAAAATCGCTGCCTTACAGAAAGGGGCGCAATAATGGAAGACATGAAACAGACAGGTATCCAGTGGATTGGTGATATCCCTTCCACTTGGAATACCAAGCGAATTAAATATATGGCAACGCTGAAAGGACGCATCGGATGGCAGGGACTAACCTCTGAAGAATACCAGGACGAAGGTGCATATCTGATTACAGGTGTTGACTTTGCAGATGGTGGAATCGACTGGGAGAATTGCGTTCATGTTCCAATGAAGCGTTGGGAAGAAGCCAGGGATATTCAAATTGAAAATGGAGATCTTCTGATTACCAAAGATGGTACTATTGGGAAAGTGGCGATTGTATCTGATATGCCTGGCAAAACATCTCTTAATAGCGGTGTTCTTCGTATCATGCCTATTAAAGGCTATAGCCGCCGTTTTCTCTATTGGGTTATCAAGTCAGAAGAGTTTTGGAATTGGTTTAACTACAAAAATGCTGGCAACAGCACTATTGCGCATCTGTATCAAGGAGATTTTGCCGAATTCATGTATGCATTCCCAACTTACGATGAACAAGAAACTATTGCAGATTTTCTTGATGAGCGTTGCGGCGAGCTTAACAGTATAATTAAGGATATTGAAGCACAAGTTGAGCAACTGAAGCAATATAAAAAATCGTTGATTACAGAAACAGTAACAAAAGGACTCAACAGAAGCATTAAAATGCGCGATAGTGGAGTGGAATCAATTGGAGATATTCCAACACATTGGGATATAAAGCAGATAAAGTATATTTCCAATCTGATTACTAAGGGAGCAACGCCCGAAGACGTGTCAGTAATTTGTGATGAAACACATCTAATTAGATTCCTCAAAGCTGAAAACATACAAAACGGACTGTTGTTGCAGGAACCAGAGTTCTTTATCACTAAAGCTGATAATGTAGCGTTGCAGAGAGCCTCTTTGCGTAACAAAGATATTTTGTTTGTTATTGCTGGTGCTACTATTGGAAAAGTTGCAATAATGCGCGAAGAATTGTGTCCGTCCAACCTAAATCAAGCAGTATGTCTAATAAGGATGAACATAAACCAATGTGCGGAGTACTACACTTATGTGTTGCAGTCAAATATTATTTCAGTTGCGATTAATTTACTGACTGTACAGGCGGCTCAACCAAATCTGTCAATGGGTAATATTGCAAATATCAAATTGCCGGTTCCTCCCATTGATGAGCAAAAAGAAATCTACACATTTCTTGAGAAGAAATGTGCAGAAATAGAGGCGATAACAGATATTAAGAAACGGCAGTTGGAAAGCATGAAGAAACACCAAGCGTCTTTGATTTTTGAATACATTACAGGCAAAAAACGAGTAAAGGAGGTTCGGTAATATGCCCATCAGAGCAGACCAGCTTAGAGAAAAAGAAGATTTCCAAAAGCTGATTTTGGAGCATTTGGAAGAGGATAATAAATTCCGTATCCGTCCTAACACGGCTTATAAGCCTGGGTTGGCAATGGATACCGAAGTCCTGCTTGAATTTCTGGAGGACACGCAGCACGATGAAATGGAGCGTCTGCGCCGCATGTATAAAGACCGCACCAACGATACGGTCATTAACTACATCAACTCCGAAATCAATAAAGAGAGCCGGGGGTTGATCGACGTTATCAAGCACGGTGTCGAGTTCGATAATGGTGTCACCCTTCGACTGATGTATCGTAAGCCGGACAGCACCATCAATACCCAGGCCGTTGCGAACTATCAGAAAAACATCTTCTCTGTAATGGAGGAGGTATATCACAAGGCCGATGAGCGCATTGACCTCGTGATTTTCCTGAACGGCTTGGCTATCTTCACCGTGGAACTGAAGTGTAACACCTCTGGTCAAAGCTATGAGGATGCTATCAAGCAGTATAAGAACGAGCGTGATCCGTCCACCCGCCTTTTCAAGAGCAGGGTTGGCGTGTTCGCTGCCTTTGCAATGGACTTGAACGAAGTGTATTTCACCACGGAGTTGAAAGGTGCGGATACCTTCTTTAACCCGTTCAATATCGGTGAGAACTTTGGTAAAGGCAATCCACACAATGAGTTCGGCGTGAATATCTCTTATATGTGGGAGAACATCTGGACGAAGGATAAAATCCTGTTCCTCATCGAACGTTTCATTTATATCAAAAAGAAGGAACGCAGAGATGCAGACACTGGCAAAACCAAAAAGTCCAAGTCTCTCATTTTCCCTCGTTTCCATCAGCTTCGTGCTGTGGAGCGTGTTATGAATGATGTTATCGAGAACCACACCTCTTGCAACTACCTTATTGAGCATTCTGCAGGAAGTGGCAAGACCGAGACTATTTCCTGGCTTGCCCACATTCTCGCAACGGTTCACGATGCCGCCAATGAAAACATTTTTGATACGGTGTTGATTATCACCGACCGTATCATTGTCGACCGTCAGCTTCAAGAGGCTATCCTTGGTATTGAGCATAAAAGCGGACAGGTCAAGGTTATGGATGACAGGTGTGATTCCGAGGACTTGGCTATTGCTCTCGGCGGCAACACCAAAATCGTTGTAACCACAATCCACAAGTTCTACTATATCCTCAACAACAATCTACTTGGAAACCTCAAGGGCAAGAAGTTCGCCGTTCTGATTGATGAGGCACATTCTTCCACAGAAGGCGTCTATATGCAGTCCGTTACCAATGTCCTCTCCAACGAAGATGGTGAAGAGGAAAAGACTGAAGAAGATAAGATGCTTGAAGAGATCCAGAAAAGTGGCAAGCAGAGCAACGTTTCTATGATTGCTTTTACTGCTACCCCGAAGCCGGATACGATTCAGCTTTTCGGCACATTGAACGCAGAAGGCAAAAAGGAGTCCTTCGATCTGTATTCCATGAAGCAAGCTATCGAAGAGGGTTATATTCTCAACGTACTGGATAACTATGTGACCTGGAAGACCTACTGTCATATCAATAAGGCAATCCAGGATGACCCGGAACTCCAGTCCATCACCGCAAAGCGCAAAATGGCACGCTTTATTGACCTGCATGATACCAACATTGCTCAGAAGGTAGAAATCATCATTGAACATTTCAGAGCAAATGTAGCAGGATGCCTGGGCGGAAAAGCAAAGGCTATGGTTATCACATCTTCTCGTGAGGCCGCAGTAAAATACCGCAAGGAATTTGAACGGTATATTGAAGCCCGTGGATATACGGGTATCAAAGCACTGGTTGCTTTCTCAGGCAAGGTGAAGCTGGATGGCAAGGAGTATACCGAAGCCGGAATGAACGGATTCAAAGAGGAAGATCTGCGTTATGAATTCGACCGTAGCTGCTATCAAGTTTTAATTGTGGCGGAAAAATATCAAACTGGATTTGACCAGCCCAGATTGGTGGCAATGTATGTGGACAGTCGCTTGAATGGCACTAAGGCTGTTCAGACTCTGTCTCGGTTGAACCGCATCTGCCCGCCTTATGATAAGACTACCTTTGTATTGGACTTCAAGAACAGCTATGATGATATCAAGGCTGCCTTCGAACCGTATTACAAAGATACCATTCTGTTTGAAACAATTTCTCCGTCCGATATTCGTGACCTTGACCGCGAAATTGATGCGTATGATTTCCTCGATGCGGATGATATTGATGAATTCAATACATACCTCTACAAGGATATTCGCACTGCACGGGACAAGCAGAGGATGTGGTCTTTGCTGGACAGCGCGCTGAATAAAATTACCAAACGCCCTGAACTTCAGCAGATGGAGATTAAGATTACCATTCGACGTTTTCTGAAGGGCTACTGCTTCCTTATTCAGGCTACTGCCTATGAAAACCTTGAGTTCCATAAGCGGTACAATTTCCTTTCTTATTTGATTAAGGAACTGAACCCTGGTGGCGGCGGAAACAACTTTGATATTGCTGATAAAATTACAGTTAGCGATTTCAGACAGAAGCAGATGGAAAAACATGAGGGTGAAGAAATCGAAGCCAAACCCGAAGTTAAAATCAAGAAACCGAAGCCTGCAAGTCTGGAGGAGGAACAGAAAAAACTTCTCTCACAGATTATCGATGAGGTTAATGCTCTGTATGATAAAGACTACGAGCCGGATTTCACCACAAAAGCAGCTATGCAGATTCGGGATCTTCTTCTTAAAAACGCCACACTCAAAGAGCGTTTGGAAAAGAGCGCAAAAAACAATACGCTCAACGAGTTTAAGTTTACCTATGATGACTGTGTCCAAGATGCACTTGTCGAGGGTTACGACCAAAATGCAGATTTCTATACACTTCTTCTTAACAACGAGGAGATTCGCGCAAAATTTGCAAATGTGTTCATGAGTGAAATTTATCGAATTTTGCGTGATGGAACGCAAACAGAGTAATGGTTAGGAGGTTGTCTATGGCAAAGGTAAAAAATCCATTTATGTATTATGTGGCCGACTACGAAAAAGAAGCCGAGGCATTTCTAACAAAATACGACTGCGCTGATGCCATAGACAATCCCAGACCTATACCTATTCGGGATATTGCCACAAAGCTTATGTCTTTGGAAATCATTGATACGGAATGTTTGTCATTTGACGGAAGCGTTCAAGGTGCCATTGCTTTTACAAATGGCATTATTGAAGTGTTTGACTGGTCTGCGGAAGAAACTATCGGATATGAGGTGTCACAGCCATCGATTTTTATTGATGCGGACATTATGAATATCGGGCGGTTTAATAATACGTTGGCACATGAATGCTATCATTGGTGGCGGCATCGGAATTACTTCAATTACAAACGAAACCACGAAAATGGAACAGAATTTGCGTTCCGCTGTAATAGAAGCCTTTCGACTGTTGGCAGTTTAATTGGCGGAGAGTGGTCTGATATTGACAAAATGGAATGGCAAGCAAAAACCATTGCACCTAAAATTCTCATGCCACGAACTGCATTTAAGAAAAAGGTCGATCATATTTACCAGATGCTTCTTGCGGATAATCCAAATGCAGACCGCAGCATTGTGACTGAATTTGTAATTGATAATATAGCAGATTTCTTTGAAGTCTCCCGCCAGTCAGCGGCCATCCGGATGTATGAATTGGGTTATACTGAAGCTGAGATGTATTGCGCAGGAGAAACCGACACTTCTGCAGATCAACTTCAGCACCGCAAAACGACTCAAGCGAAACGACACCAACGACCAATTTCGCTACTTGAAGCGTTTAAGTTATATCGGGAAAATGATTTGTTAAGAGCGACATTAGATACAGGCGCCTTCTGTTTTTCTGAGGGATACTTTGTTCTGAATGATGATCGCTATTTGATTGAGACTGGAAACGGAATCAAATCAATGACATCATATGCAAAACAACATCTTGCTGAATGCACGCTCGATTTTTCTATAAAGCTGATTCCTGATAGCTTTATGCATGGGGCATCTCAGATGATGTTCCGGTCTGATAGTGTTTTTAACACAGAAACCACCTATGATGCTAACACGCAGAATACGGAATTATTTAACAAGGCTAAAGATTTTGAGAAGAAACTAAAGCGTGCCCAAACTAATGCCATTACTCCAGCGGCATGGATGAAGAAACGCATGGCCGATGAACATTGGTATGAATCAACTTTCGAAGAAAAAACCGGATTAGATAAGATGAATTATTCCCGTGTTCAAGGCGAAACTCATAAATTCACTATGCGCCCGCTTGTGGCAATGGGTGTTGGTTTAGGCCTTGACTTATCCGAAATGGAAGAAGTATTACGCTTGGGTGGTATGGCATTTACGCCAGGTAACACCGAGCAGGAGGCGTATAAGTATCTGTTTACTGCTTTCTATCAACAAGGAATTGATGTTTGTAATTCCTTTCTAAGTGAAATTGGAGTTACACCTCTTGGAACCCAGCAAAGGATTTAGCGATATTCTACTAATGCGCCCTCGACACCAAAAAGTGACGAGGGCGTTCTTTGTTGAAAGAATTAACCAAATAGTATTCCCATTTAATTCGCACTTTATTCACCCATCTTGACAAAAGTTTCCTGCGTATGGTATTATAAAAACACTTACAGATGTCGGCTGAAAATTGAATAATATGTGCCACGACAGTTACTACTGTCACCCTTTCGTTTGAAAGACAACGTTCATCCATTCAGAGTTATAGACTCGTACATACATCGGCACGGAACATTGAAAGCGAACCAAACCGTTCGCTCATCTGTGTTTCCGTATCGATATATGTGCGAGTCTTTTTTGTTTTACCCTCGCCTTGATTACATAAAAATCGAAAGGTGGAATGCAGATGATTGTATCAAAATTTAGAATCAACACAAACGAAAGGAGGATCGGATGCAGCACAAAAATTTCTTTATGGTTCCCAACCGCATCTTTGATTTAGAACTAAAGCCGAGGGACTTCACCGTGTACTGCTGTCTGCTTCGGCACAGCGACAGCAAGGATGGCTCCTGCTTTCCCTCGCGGAGAGTCATTGCAAAGGAGTGCGGTATGGATAGGAAAACCGTAGACTCTGCCATTGAAAATCTCTCGTCCCTCGGTCTTGTAAAAAAGATTCAGAGGCACCGTGAGGACGGAACGAGGACGAGCAATCTCTACTACGTGGCAAGTCTTTTGGAGTAGAGTAAATCTTTCTTTGGGATTGTGTCAGAATTTCCTATCAAGAAGAAAACCCATAGAACAAAACCCGGGAATTACTACAACAGAAAAAGAGAAAAGATAACCACCACAGAACGTCGTGTGTCGCCCACAGACCGCCTGTGTGCCGAGGAACGCAGAGATGCGAGGAAACACCCGTCCAAAAAGAAAATCGCCCGTTTGAGGCGATTTTAGGACAAGGTTGGAAAGGCGAATTTCGGAACGCAACAAGGCGGATTTTAGGCATTTTCGATGGGTCGAAAATCAAGCAGGTGAAAGAGTCGGGGTCGTAAACGCCCCTCGACTCGGTTCACAGCGGACGGCAACGCCGACCGCACAAGGGTTTTCGGCATTTTTGCTCTTTTGCCGAAGTGGTACCACTTTCGAGGATAAGGAGTCAATTTAGGCGGCGTGAACTGCCAAAAGTGCCGTAAAACAAAGAAAATCATAGGCGCTGTAATAGGTGCCGTAACAGAAAAGGAGAATTTACTATGGCTACTAACAACAAAATCAAGTTTCCTTTTTGGGTAACACCAAAAACAATGGAAATCGTAAAAGAAATGTACAAGGATGATGATTGCCGGAGCCAATCGGAATTTATTGAAAAAGCAATACACGCATATGTCGGTTATCTACGGGCAAATAACAGTCCGGGAATGCTGCCGAATTATATGGTCTCCACGATGAAGGCTATCGTGGATAGCCACACCACCAGTGAAAACAGAATGCTGTTCAAGCTGGCGGTTGAAATGGCAATTATGATGAATATCCTCGCAGCTCACTGTGATATAGAAGAAGGAAGTCTTGCTAATCTTCGCCAAAACTGTATCGACGAAGTAAAACGGATTAACGGAACGCTTGGATTTGAGGATGCCTACTACTGGCAGAAGGGCTGAGAAAGGGGAACAGAACATGGATTTTGAATTACTGAAAAAGCGCAGAGAGAAATATTTGAAATTACAGAAAGAATTAGGAGAAGAACAGCATATCGGTCTCGGTTACGTGCTGACCGTTGAGGGGAAGCAGTATCCCGTAATGTCTTGTTTCTCTGTCAGTGGAGAAACAGAAGATGCAAATGACAAACTGAAATACCTTATCAACGGTCGAAAAAGTTAACAAAACTGTTTCAGCAAAGTCGCTGGACTACTCGACCGAGTTGTGATATGTTGTTGCCGTATCCTATTCGGTTTGATTTGACAGAGCCGCACTCGGCTCGGAAAGGAAACGTGTAATGAAATCAACCGAAAGCAAAAATTTAATAACAGCTATATACTGCCGCCTGTCCCAAGAGGATGATCTGCAAGGCGAATCCAACAGTATCAAAAACCAAAAGTTAATCTTACAGCAGTACGCAGAACAGCACCGCTTCCCGAACATCCAATTCTACGTGGATGACGGATACTCGGGAGCGAATTTCAACCGTCCCGATTTCAAGCGGATGATGAACGACATCGAACACGGCAAGGTGGGAATCGTCATCGTGAAAGACCAATCCCGTCTCGGCAGAGATTATCTGCAAACGGGAATGCTGATGGAGATCACCTTTCCCCAATACGACGTTCGGTTCATCGCCGTCAACGACGGTGTGGACAGTGCCAACGGTGTCAGCGACTTCTCCGGAATCAAAAACTATTTCAACGATTTTTATGCCCGTGATACCAGCCGCAAGATCAGAGCCGTACAGCGTGCTAAAGGTGAGCGCGGAGAACGAGTCGGAACCACCATTCCATACGGATATATGAAAGACCCCAATAACCCGAAACAGTATATCCCCGATCCCGAAACCGCACCAATCGTGAAACGGATCTTTGAAATGTACGCAAGCGGCATCGGCATCGTGAAGATCTGTGACAGACTGTCCGCCGAGAAGATCTTCTGCCCAAGCGTGTACGCCTTTAGGAAAAGCGGAAACAAATCAGGCAACCCCGATTTGAGCAGACCGTATCATTGGGCGCAGAACACCGTCCGTAAGATGCTGTCCAATCAGGAATACGTGGGAGATACCGTAAACTTCAAAACCTATTCCAAGTCCAACAAGTTGAAGAAAAGGTTGAAGAACGATCCCGAAAACATTCTCATATTCAAGGACACCCACGAAGCGATCATCGACCGCAAGACCTTTGAGATGGTGCAACGGCACTTTGCCGGACGGAAACGCCCCGACAAGCAAGGCGAGATGGACAAGTATGCAGGATTCCTCTTCTGCGGTGAATGCGGTAAGCGGTTATATCTGCACCGAGGGAAAACCGTAAAGCCGGAAAACAACGCCTTCCAATGCGGAGGATTCCAAAGAAGAACGACCGAATGTACTGCACACTATATCCGAGAGAGCGTCCTCGATGCCATCGTACTGCACAACCTCCAAACCGTGACTGCATTCGCAAGAGATAATCCCGACGAGTTCTATGCGATGGCAACACAGAACGGTGAGGAAGAAGCGGAAAAGTTCTACCGAAATGCCAGGATACAAAAGGAGCAGCTCGAAAAGCGAATCCAAGACCTGGACAACATCACTCGGTGTTTGTACGAGGACAGAGTATCGGGAAGGATCACTCCCGAACGCTATGACTCAATGGCAAACGGATATGAGCGGGAGCAGGCGGAAAAGAAGCGTGAGCTGCAAGAGTTGGCAGAGCGAATTGGCAAGGTAGATATGAGGGACAAATGCATACAAGAATTTATTCGCAACGCCAAGCAGTATATTGAGATGCCGAAGCTGACACCCGAACTGTTGCGAGTGTTCATCCGCAGAATAGAGGTGTACGAGAAGTTCGAGAAATACTCACGAACGGCGGGCAACCCGATCCGAATCCACTATGCCTTCCGACTTCCCGAACAGGAAGGTGTCCCCGCAATCGACGTCCTCGCACAACCAACAGCAAAAACCGCATAAAAAGTAATAACCGGAAGGTTTTTACACCTTCCGGTTACATACCACCCTCAATTCTCCGTTAAGAACATCACGGAAAAAGCAATCGGATTTTTTATTTTTGCTTGAAAAATCAAGTTAAACTTCAGGCTTAGGTTCACGATTTAACAGCGAATTAACTGCAACACGAGGTGAAACTATTCCGTTTACAACGTTATTAACCGCATTAATAATCGGCAAATCTACATTATATTTTTTGCCGAGTTTAATTGCAGCCGGAAGTGCATTAATACCCTCAACAACCATTCCGACCTTTTTTACTGCCTCGTCAGGACTCAATCCCTGACCTATAAGAAAGCCGGCATTATTATTGCGTGAATGAAGACTTGTGCACGTTACAATTAAATCCCCCATACCGGTAAGACCGCTAAAAGTATCCGGCGAGCAACCCATAGCATTGCCGAGCCTTGAAAGTTCAGCAAGACCTCTTGTGATAAGAGCGGCGGTGGCGTTGTCACCATATCCTAAGCCTCGTGAAATACCCGTTGCGAGGGCTATAATATTTTTCATTGCTCCGCAAATCTCAATTCCTTTGATATCCGTATTAGTATAAACTCGCATAAAAGAACTTGAGAAAAAGCATTGAACAATCTTTGCGATTTCAATATCCTTGCAAGCGGATACTATAGTAGTCGGCATATCAATGCTAACTTCTTCAGCATGAGTAGGGCCTGAAAGAGCGACGTACTTGACAGTCGGATTTTTAATTTCATCATTGATAACTTCTGTCAATGTCATAAGTGTATCGGATTCAATCCCCTTGGCAACATCAACAATTATTTGGTTATCCTTGATATACGGCTTACATTTTTTTGCCGTTTGGCGAACAAAAACGGACGGCACGGCAAACATAATTATATCTTTGTTTTCAATTGCCGATTTTATATCCGTAGTATATTCGATGCCTAAAGGGAGTGATACGTTGGGTAACTTGGGGTGGCGGGAGGTTTTCTTCAGTTTTTCAATTTCATCAGGCAAAGCCGACCAAACAGTAACCTCTTTATTTGTGTTTTTTAACATTCTGGCAAGCGCAATCCCCCATGTGCCTGCACCTAAAATTGCTATAGAATTCAAAATTTTTCTCCGTGGTAATAATTATTCATCCTCTTTTGGTAAATCGGATGTGCAATGACAGCATTTAACTGCATCAATAGGAATTTCGCTTTTGCAAAAAGGACAAATCTTAGTTGTTGGCGCTTCTTCCTTATGCTCTTCTTTTTTCTTTGTAAGGTCAAGCATTTTATTGATTGCCTTGACAATACAGAAAATAATAAATGCCATAATAAGGAAGTTAATTACGGCAGAAATGAACGAACCGTAATCTATATAATTGTCGCCGACAAGATGAATTTTGCCTTGCACCTCTGCGCCGCCTATACAATTAATGAGCGGTTTAATAATGTTATCCGTAAGTGAAGTAACGATTGCAGAAAACGCACCGCCTATAATAACGCCGACAGCAAGGTCAATTACATTTCCTCTTGAAATAAATTCCTTAAATTCAGCTAAAAACTTTTTCATTAAAATTCCTCTTTTTATACTTTAATTATCTTTATAATATCATAATACACCCGTAAAATCAAATTTTGGAATAAACGATTTATCCGCAGAACTCAGTTCCTGAATAAAAAGTTTATCAAATGAATTATCAAACGCATAATTTACTACTTTTTCATATTCACGCTTTGTGATTTTTCGATTAATTTCAGGAAATTCGCTCAAATCACCGCAAGGGGTATACTGAGCCATAAGAGAAACAAAGGTATTAGGAAAATTTGATTTAATAAAATCAAGAACGGCAATTGAGGAGTTGGTATTTTGCGGCAAAATCAAATGACGAATAATCATACCCGATTTCATAATATCGCCGTCAAATTTATCCTCAACCTGACGCCTCATTTCCAAAAGCGCCGCCGACGCTTTTTCAAAATAATCCGCCGCCTTTGAATAGCGCATTGCTTTTTCAACTCTTATATATTTCAAATCAGGCAAATAGATATCAATAAGCCCATCTAAGGCTTTGAGTGTTTCCACCTCTTCATATCCGCTTGAATTATAAACTATCGGCACAGGAGATTTCCATCTTCTAAGCACCTTTGCAAGCCTTTTTGCATAATGAGTGGGATTTACCAAATTAATATTATTTGCACCCTGAGAAATAAGATTTTCAAAAATAGAAATAAGTTTATCGTCGCTTATTTCAACGCCTTTATTTTCAGCGCTGATTTCATTATTTTGGCAAAATACACATTTCAAATTACAGCCTGAAAAAAATACAGTACCGCTTCCCTCTTTGCCGCTTATGCAAGGCTCCTCCCAAAAATGGAGTGCCGCTCTTGCAACACGAAAATTATCGGGGCTTTGGCAAAAGCCGAGATTGACGCTTCTGTCAACATTGCAATGTCTTGGGCAAATTGAGCAAATCATATCAGCGCCTTATATATGTCGCCTTTTTTAAAAGGTGTTTGCGATGCTATTTCCTTAGCCGCATTATTAATCGACATACCCTTTTCCACAAGATTTTTAGCCATTTCAACTGCTGTTTCAAGCGTTATATCTTCATTAATATCTTCTTTTTTACCCTCAATTATAATCACATATTCACCCTTTGGTGATTTATCGCTGTAATATTCTATCGCCTCATCAAAGGTAAATCGGAGAACTTCCTCGTGGATTTTAGTGAGTTCTCTTACAAGCGCTATATTGCGATTACCGAACACCTTGCGCATATCGTTAAGTGTATAAATAAGTTTATGAGGTGCTTCATAAAAAATCATAGTACGTTTTTCGTCCTTAATCTCTTCAAGATGTTCACGTCTTGATTTTTTATTAACCGACAAGAAACCTTCAAAAGTAAACCTTCCCGTAGGCATACCCGATATTGCCAGTGCTGTTGCAAAGGCAGTGGGTCCCGGAACAGACTGCACTACGATACCAAGTTCATGGCAAAGAGCCACCAAGTCCTCACCGGGGTCGGAAATAGCCGGCATACCTGCATCGGTAACAATTGCACAGCTTTCACCTGCGAGTATTCTTTGGCAGATAATCTCCCCTCTTTGCCTTTTGTTATGCTCAAAATAAGAAACCATTTCTTTTTTTATATCAAAATGATTAAGAAGCTTTAAAGTGACTCTCGTGTCCTCTGCTGCTATAAAATCAACGCTTTCAAGAGTATCTATTGCTCTCGGTGAAAAATCGCTTAAATTTCCGATAGGAGTACCCACAACATATAATATTCCGCTCATTTATCATATCCGTCGGCATACGACCCATAAATGTCCAGCATTTCGGGTGTAAATTTACCGTTTTCCTTTTTAATTATTAATTGCGGCTCTACCCTTAAAAAAGGCTTAGCCCCCTTTTGCCCCTGAACAAGAAAGAGGAAAGGCTGTTCTGTGTTCTTATCCTGAACAAAACGAAGTCTTTTAGGCTCAAGTTTGTATTTACGCATAAGTTCTAATGTGTCAACCAGCCTTTCGGGACGATGGCACATACAAAATCTGCCTCCGTATTTAAGCAGGTAATTTGCAGCCTTACACGCATCTTCAATATTACAGCAAACCTCGTGCCTTGCAATACGTGCACTCTCACCAAGAGATTCAATGCCTGTGCCGACAGGTTTATATGGCGGATTCATAGTAACAAGAGAAAACTTTTCCGCCTCAAAAATTTCATTAATCTTTCTCAAGTCACAATTAAATGGCTTAAGCCTATCTTCAAGATGATTAATTTCAATTGAATGGCAAACCTGCTCATAAGCATTTTTTTGAATATCAAGGCAAGAAACGTTATTTATTTTTTCATTTCTGAGCCATAAAAGAGGAATAATTCCACAGCCTGTTCCCATATCGAGAGCCTTATCTCTCGGTTTAATTTTTGCGAAATCGGAAAGAATAACTGCATCGGTACCAAACGTATGGTCAGAAGAAACTGCTATTTTTATGTCATCGGACAATCTTTCATAATTAAACATACGCATATTATATCATATTTGATAAAAATTTCAAACAAAAAAGAGCAAGTAAATGTAACTTGCTCTTAAATAATTATTTTGTTTTAACTTTCATCTTTTTGGACCAAGAGGAAAACTGACGTTTGCCGTCAATCGTTTTATAGGAACGCATTCTTACATAATATTTTTTCTTCTTTTTAAGAGATGAGAAAGTTTTTGACTTAGTTGAATTTTTAGAAATTATATAAGACTTCGTTTTTTTCTTAGAAAAAGAAGATGATGTGCTGTATTGAATTTGATAACCCGAAGCGTTAGAATCCTTTTTCCAAGAATAAGTAATCTGCTTTGACTTTTTTGATTTAAGGGAAGTAGGAGTCGGTTTGGCAGGGATGATCATAAAACTTGAAGTAAGTTCGCCCTTATAATTATTTCCGACAAAATTGACGTATACCCACGCTTTTCCCGTCTTGAAGTTATCATCATACGTGACAACATATTCACTCGGTGAAATCAAATTACCTACACTGTCATAAACAGTTACACTCGGATACGAACCGTAAGGATTAAAGGCAATTTTAGTCGACGAAAGCTTAACGGTAGATGGCGCATAAATATTTTGAACAATATATTCATTGCCGCAAGAGTTGCACAAAAGCTTTGAGAAGCCGTTTAATCTATTTTCTTTATCATCGTCTGCAACAGCTTTTGCGAAAAAGTTTGAATAGCAATGATTATGAATATTTAACGAAGCGGAAAAGGAATATGTTCCTTTTAAACATTCAAGTCTAAAATAGTACGGTTTTCCGGCTTGAAAATAAGTTGTAGACACAAAAGAATATTCATTTTCTGTATTTACATTAGAATTAATAACATTATTTTCTGAATCATAAACTGTGAGAAAGACGTCGCTTAACGGTAATTCTACACCCGAAACGGTAAAATCATAATAATTTGATGAAAGGCAATCAAATTTCAGCCATAAATATTTTGTTTGAGAAGAACTGCTGTCAACTTTTTCATTAACAGTTTGCCCTAAATTTATGCCGATTGCCGTTTTCATTGTATTCGCCAAGGCATTGGAAGAAAAAGACAAAAGGCTAGCAAGCATAAACAAAACAGCTACTAATATTGAACTAATTTTTTTCATAATTCACCTAACTTAATTTTAATCTATTATATATTTATATTTTACTCTAATATATAACAAATTTCAATAGACGAAAGAAAAAAGGTTGCCGCCAAAAGCGACAACCTTTTAAATTTAGAAAGTAAAATATAGATTACTCGTTGATAGCTGTAACAACGCCTGAACCTACTGTTCTACCACCTTCACGGATAGCAAAACGAAGACCTTCTTCAATAGCGATAGGAGTGATGAGCTCAACGTTCATTACAACGTTATCGCCAGGCATACACATCTCTGTACCTTCAGGAAGAGTGATAACACCGGTTACGTCAGTTGTTCTGAAATAGAACTGTGGACGATAGTTGTTGAAGAAAGGAGTATGACGGCCACCTTCGTCCTTAGAAAGAACGTAAACCTGACCTGAGAACTTTGTGTGTGGATGGATTGAACCAGGAGCTGCAAGAACCTCGCCTCTCTCGATATCAGATCTCTGAACACCACGAAGAAGACAACCGATGTTGTCACCAGCCTCAGCATAGTCAAGAATCTTTCTGAACATTTCGATACCTGTGCAAACTGTTGAACGGATTTCGTCACGAAGACCAACCATTTCAACTGTATCGTTAGTGTTAAGCTTACCTCTCTCTACTCTACCTGTAGCAACTGTACCACGACCTGTGATTGTGAATACGTCCTCAACAGGCATAAGGAAAGGAAGGTCTGACTTACGGTCAGGAGTTGGGATATACTCATCAACTGCATCCATGAGTTCCTTAATGCATTCGCAAGCAGGATCGTCATTTGATGGAGCCTCAAGAGCCTTAAGAGCTGAACCCTTGATGATTGGGCACTCGTCGTCGAATTCATACTCAGCGAGTGTTTCACGAACTTCCATCTCTACGAGCTCAAGGAGTTCTGGGTCATCAACTTGGTCAGTCTTGTTAAGGAATACGATGATTGCTGGAACGCCTACCTGACGAGCAAGGAGAAGGTGTTCTTTAGTCTGAGCCATAGGACCATCAGTTGCAGCGATAACAAGGATAGCACCATCCATCTGAGCAGCACCTGTGATCATGTTCTTGATATAGTCAGCATGGCCCGGGCAGTCAACGTGAGCATAGTGACGCTTGTCAGTTTCATACTCAACGTGAGCTGTGTTGATTGTGATACCACGTTCTCTTTCTTCAGGAGCCTTATCGATATCTGCATAGTCCTCAAACTTTGCATAGCCCTTGTTTGCAAGATACTTTGTGATAGCAGCAGTAAGAGTAGTCTTACCATGGTCAACGTGACCGATTGTACCAATGTTTACATGTGGCTTGGTACGATTAAAATGTTCTTTTGCCATTGGAATTTTCCTCCTTAAAATTTACAATAGAAAAATTGTCAAAGATATTCTATCAAATAAGAATAGAAATATCAAGAGTTTTTTATAAAAATATATGCAACTAATTAGTCTTTCTTAGCTCTTTCGCTAATGATAGACTCACTAATTGACTTAGGAACAGGCTCGTAACCGTCCGGCTCCATTGTGTACTGACCACGACCCTGAGTCTTTGAACGAAGGTCATTAACGTAGCCAAACATTTCTGAAAGCGGAACTCTTGCATTAATCTGCTTAGCACCTGCTCTGTCTTCCATACCCTGAATCTGTCCACGACGAGAGTTAAGGTCGCCGATAACATCGCCCATATATTCTTCAGGAACGATAACTGTAACCTTCATCATTGGTTCGAGGATGATTGGGTTAGCCTTCTTAGCAGCATCCTTGAATGCCATAGAACCTGCAATCTTAAATGCCATTTCTGATGAGTCGACTTCGTGATAAGAACCATCATAAAGCTCAACTCTAACGTCAACAACGTTGTAGCCTGCAAGGATACCACTCTTCATAGCACCCTGAATACCGGCGTCAACAGCAGGGATATATTCCTTAGGAATAGCACCGCCGACGATTTGGTTTACAAATTCGTAACCCTCGCCGATGCCGTTTTCATCAAGGTTAGGCATAATACGAATCTTAACATGACCGTACTGACCTGAACCACCTGACTGTCTCTTATACTTAAGGTCTGAAGAGCTTTCTTGCTGGATTGTTTCCTTATAAGCAACCTGAGGAGCACCAACGTTAGCCTCAACCTTAAATTCACGAAGAAGACGGTCAACGATAATCTCAAGGTGAAGTTCACCCATACCTGCGATAATAGTTTGTCCTGTTTCTTCGTCAGTATATGCTTTAAATGTTGGGTCTTCTTCTGCAAGCTTTGCAAGAGCAATACCCATCTTTTCCTGACCTGCTTTAGTCTTTGGCTCAATAGCAACACGGATAACAGGGTCAGGGAAATTCATTGATTCGAGAATGATTGGATGATCTTCGTCACAAAGAGTATCACCTGTTGTAGTATTCTTTAAACCTACTGCAGCAGCGATATCACCTGAATAAGCTACAGGAATATCCTCTCTGTGGTTAGCGTGCATAAGAAGGATTCTGCCCATTCTTTCCTTTTGGTCCTTAACAGAGTTAAGGCAAGGAGTACCGGCAGCAATCTGACCTGAATATACACGGAAGAAACAAATCTTACCAACAAATGGGTCAGTAGCAATCTTGAATGCAAGAGCTGAGAATGGCTCGTCATCAGATGAATGACGGAATTCTTCCTCTTCTGTATCAGGATTTACACCCTTGATTGACTCAACGTCGGTAGGAGCCGGCATATAGTCAACAATTGCATCAAGGAGTGGCTGAACACCCATATTACGATAAGCTGTACCGCAGCAAACAGGAACCATTGAGTTTGCGATAGTAGACTTACGGATAACCTTCTTGATTTCGTCGACGGTAATAGCGTCTTCGCCCTCTTCGAAGTATTTTTCCATAAGGTCCTCATCCATCTCAGCAACATGCTCTACAAGCTCTGTTCTGTACTTTGCAGCGAGTTCCTTCATATCATCAGGGATTTCTCTGATTTCAAATTTCATGCCCTTTTCTTTATCAGGATCGATATAGATAACGGCATGGTTTTCTACGAGGTCAATAATACCCTCAAAGGTATCCTCACTTCCGATTGGAAGCTGGATAGGAAGAGCATTACATTTAAAACGGTCTTTAACCATATTAAGAGCTCTGTAGAAGTCAGCACCCATAATATCCATCTTATTAACGAATATCATACGAGGTACTTTATATTCATCAGCCTGGCGCCATACGGTTTCAGACTGTGGCTCAACACCGCCCTTTGCACAAAGAACAGTAACTGAACCGTCAAGTACACGAAGTGAACGCTGAACCTCAACTGTGAAGTCAACGTGACCCGGTGTATCGATAATATTGATTCTATGCTTTTTCCAGAAACAAGTAGTTGCAGCAGATGTGATTGTGATACCACGCTCCTGCTCCTGCTCCATCCAGTCCATTGTTGCAGCACCTTCGTGTGTTTCACCAATCTTGTGGTTTACACCTGTATAATACAGAATACGCTCGGTGGTTGTAGTTTTACCTGCATCAATATGAGCCATAATGCCAATATTTCTTGTTTTCTCAAGAGATACTTGTCTTGACATAATACCCTCCTATTAATATCTGAAATGAGCAAATGCTTTGTTTGCTTCTGCCATCTTGTGTGTATCGTCGCACTTCTTAACTGCGCCGCCTGTCTTATTAACAGCGTCCATAATTTCAGCAGCAAGACGTTCTCTCATAGTTCTCTCTGAACGCTGACGAGCGTAAAGAGTAATCCAACGAAGACCTAAAGTCTGTCTTCTTTCAGGACGAACCTCAAGAGGAACCTGGTAAGTAGCACCGCCGACACGGCGAGCCTTTACCTCGAGTACAGGCATTACGTTTTCCATTGCAGCTTCAAAAGTCTCTAATGGGTCGTTGCCTGTTTTTTCCTTAATGATGTCGAATGCGTCGTAAACGATTTTCTGAGCGACGCCCTTCTTTCCATCAAGCATGATGCTGTTGATAAGTCTGGTTACAAGCTTTGAATTGTAAAGCGGATCAGGTAATACATCACGCTTAGCGATTTGGCCTCTTCTTGGCATCTTCGCTTCCCTCCTTCATAATTTTTAATGAGTTCATAGGTACTCGGTTTTTCCGTGGAGTCAACAAAAGGTCATATACGCTGTAATTATATATAGGTATATAAACTATTGTTATCCATTAAAATAAGGCTTATTTCTTAGCAGCCTTTGGCTTCTTTGCACCGTACTTAGAACGGCTCTGCATTCTGCCGTTTACACCCTGTGTATCAAGTGTACCACGAATAATATGGTAACGTACACCAGGAAGGTCCTTAACACGGCCGCCACGAATCATAACTACAGAGTGTTCCTGAAGGTTATGACCAACGCCCGGAATGTATGCAGATACTTCAATACCGTTAGTAAGACGAACTCTGGCAATCTTACGAAGAGCTGAGTTAGGCTTCTTAGGTGTAGCAGTCTTTACTGCAGTACAAACGCCACGCTTTTGAGGTGAATTGTTATCTGTAACAACATTTTTCTTAGTGTTTAAGCCCTTTAAAAGTGCAGGTGTCTTTGACTTCTTTTCGATAGTCTTACGACCTGTTCTTACGAGCTGATTAAAGGTAGGCAATAGTTTATCTCCTTTCAAAAATTATTTTATACGCTGTGTGCGTATAAGTCATACGCCGAAAAATCGGCATATCAATTAAACGCACACCTCGGGGCAAGCCAAAGCTTACCCCGAAATGTTGTATTATTTGCTAAAAAGTTGCATAAAAATTTGTTGATTATATACAAACTTATCTCACACGATTTAGCATTATACCACTACTGCATAGTGTTTGTCAAGAGTTCTTGTAATTGTTCAAGATTTAAAATTTCATCGCTGTTTTCAGCGGCAAAATAACTCGGAACAACATCAACCTTACGGAATACATCCATACCTGTACCGGCAGGAACAAGTTTACCGATAATAACATTTTCCTTAAGACCGATAAGCGGGTCGCTCTTGCCTCTGATAGCGGCATCGGTAAGAACTCTTGTTGTTTCCTGGAAGGAAGCGGCTGAAAGGAATGAATCTGTAGCAAGAGAAGCCTTTGTAATACCCATAAGAATAGGAATATACGTTGCTTTCTTAAGATTTTCCTCACCTGCTTTAATTCTTGCGTCAATCTTGTCGTTTGCTTCGTCAACAGCCGAAACATCAACCATTGTGCCTGCAACAAGATCGGTGTCGCCTGCTTCGTCAACAGTACATTTCTTAAGCATCTGACGAACAATAACCTCGATATGCTTATCGTTGATATCAACACCCTGTGTACGATATGCAAACTGAACTTCCTTAATAAGGTAGTTATAAACAGCCTCTTCACCGAGAATTGCAAGAACATCGTGCGGATTAACAGCACCGAGAGTAAGCTCAGTACCCTTAGTAATATGAGCACCCTCTACGATATTTTCGCAAAGTCTTGCACCGTAAGGAATAAGATACTTCTTCTCCTCGGCAGTATCTTTATTATAAACGATAACGTGACGGCTCTTCTTGATTTCCTCAAAACGAACATCACCTTCGATTTCAGAAAGGATAGCAAGCTGCTTTGGTTTTCTTGCCTCAAAGAGTTCCTCAACACGAGGAAGACCCTGTGTGATATCTGCACCGCCGGCTACACCACCGGTATGGAATGTTCTCATTGTAAGCTGAGTACCAGGCTCACCGATTGACTGAGCGGCAATGATACCGACTGCTTCACCAACCTGAACAGGTTCATTAAATGCAAGGTTTGCACCATAACACTTACGGCAAACACCGTGACGTGATTTACAAGTAATAAGTGAACGAATCTTTACCGACTCAATACCTGCGTCAACAATACGCTTAGCATCATCAGAAGTCATCATTCTGTCAGCTTCCATAAGAATTTCACCGGTCTTAGGGTCAACTACAGGATCAACAACAAATCTGCCTGTAAGTCTTTCCTCAAGCGGCTCAAGAACACGGTTACCGTCCATAATTTTGCTTACTACGATGCCGTCATGACATCCGCAGTCGTCGTCACGAATGATAACGTCCTGAGATACGTCAACAAGACGTCTCGTAAGATAACCTGAGTCAGCAGTACGAAGAGCTGTATCGGCAAGACCTTTACGAGCACCACGAGAAGAAATGAAATATTCAAGAATATTAAGACCCTCACGATAGTTAGCACGAATAGGAACCTCGATTGTCTTACCTGCAGTATTTGCAATAAGACCTCTCATACCTGCAAGCTGACGAAGCTGTGAAGTACTACCACGAGCACCTGAGTCTACCATCATGTGAATTGGGTTATGAGCACCGTCAAAGTTACTCGTAAGTTCATTAGAAACCTTATTAGTACAATCTTCCCATGCTTTAATTACTGCTGAGGAACGCTCCTCGTTAGTAATAAAGCCATAGTTATAGTTATATGTGATTTCATCAACTTTCTTTTCTGCTTCTGCAAGGTATTCCTTCTTCTTTTCAGGGATAAGTGCGTCGCAAACAGCAACGGTAGTACCTGAAACAGTTGAATACTTATAGCCCTGTGCCTTGATAGAATCAAGAACATGAGAAGCAATAGAAACGCCGTGAACATTGATACATCTTTCTGCAATTTGACCGAGCTGCTTTTTCTTAACTACAAATGAAACCTCAAGGTCAAATTCGTGTGCAGGGTCAGTTCTGTCAACAAAGCCGAGATCCTGAGGAACCGGATTATTGAAAATGATTCTGCCGATTGTTGTAATTATAACAGCGCTCTTAGTTACGCCGTCAACCTCACGAGTAACACGAATCTTTGCAGGTGAATGCATACCGAGAGAGCCCTCCTGATATGCCATCATTGCCTCATCTTTATCTCTGTAAAGCTTATAGGAACGGTAGTAGCCATACTTTTGAGCAAGCTCTTCCTCTGAAATCTCACAAAGAATAGCAGGATTAGAAATATAATCACGTGGATCTTCAAAATCTTTATTAATATCAGCTTTAACGTCTGCAAAACTAACTTCCTGAGTTCTTGCCTCGTCCTTATAGAATTTAGGTTGACCCGGCTCGCCTTCTTTAATCATTGTAAGATAGTATGAACCGATAACCATATCCTGAGTAGGAACAGTAACAGGCTTACCGTCTGACGGCTTAAGAAGGTTATTAGCAGCAAGCATCAACATTCTTGCCTCTGCCTGAGCTTCAGCAGAAAGAGGTACGTGAACAGCCATTTGGTCACCGTCGAAGTCGGCGTTGAATGCGGTACAAGCAAGTGGATGGAGCTTAATTGCTCTACCCTCAACAAGTACAGGTTCAAATGCCTGAATACCAAGTCTGTGAAGTGTGGGAGCACGGTTTAACATAACAGGGTGATCCTTGATTACAACCTCAAGGCTATCCCAAACAGCAGGATTATTGGCTCTTTCAACCATTTTTCTTGCTGACTTAATATTAGATGCAACACCGGTTTCAACAAGTCTTTTCATAACGAAAGGCTTGAAAAGTTCAATAGCCATTTCTTTAGGAAGACCGCACTGGTGCATCTTGAGTTCAGGACCTACAACGATAACCGAACGACCGGAATAGTCAACACGCTTACCGAGAAGGTTTTGACGGAAACGTCCCTGCTTACCCTTAAGCATATCAGAAAGTGACTTAAGAGGTCTGTTATTAGGACCTGTAACAGGACGGCCACGACGACCGTTATCGATAAGAGCATCAACAGATTCCTGAAGCATTCTCTTCTCGTTTCTTACGATGATTTCAGGAGCGCCAAGCTCAAGAAGTCTTTTAAGACGATTGTTTCTGTTAATAACTCTTCTGTAAAGGTCGTTAAGGTCAGAGGTAGCAAATCTGCCACCGTCAAGCTGAACCATAGGACGGATATCAGGAGGAATTACAGGAATAGCGTCAAGAATCATCCATTCAAGCTTATTGCCGCTGTGGTAGAAAGCATCAACAACGTCAAGCCTTTTAAGAAGTCTTACTCTCTTTTGACCTGTAGCACCCTCAAGTTCTGCAGTAAGTTCATCACGAAGCTGAGCAACATCAATTCCCTGAAGAAGCTCTTTAACAGCCTCGGCACCCATACCTGCCTTAAAGTCGTCCTCGTATCTTTCTCTCATTTCAGCATATTCTTTTTCGTTAAGAATCTGCATTTTTTCAAGTGGGGTGTCACCGGGATCGGTAACAATATAAAGTGCAAAATAAAGCACCTTTTCAAGGTATCTCGGGCTGATATCAAGTACAAGACCGAGGCGGCTCGGAATACCCTTAAAATACCAAATATGAGAAACAGGAGCTGCAAGCTCGATATGACCCATACGTTCACGTCTTACTTTTGAACGTGTAATTTCAACACCGCAGCGCTCGCAGACTTTTCCTTTATAACGAACTCTCTTATATTTACCGCAATGACATTCCCAATCCTTCATAGGTCCGAAAATTCTTTCGCAGAAAAGACCGTCACGTTCAGGTTTAAGAGTTCTGTAGTTTATTGTTTCAGGCTTTGTTACTTCGCCGTAAGACCATTCACGAATCTGCTCCGGTGAAGCAAGGCCGATTTTTATTGAACTGAATTCGTTTTCATAATTATCCATATGGAAGCACTCCTTTATATTAGTTAGTTGCGGAAGTCTTATCAGAATTATTCATCGTCTGAAGAATCGTCGCCGAAGTCGAAACCGTAATCATCATCTGATTCGCTTTCGTCATCTGCAAACAAATCATCAAAGCCATCTGACTGACCTGCTTCCTGTTCGCCCTCAGCATTTTCTACTCCAAAGCCTTCCTGACCCTCAAAGTCATTTACTGTTGTAAATGCTTGTTCATCGATTGGCTGAATACCTGAACCGTCATCAAGGTCTTGCTTAAGCTCAACCTCATTGCCGTCCTTATCGAGAACCTTAGTGTCAAGACCGAGTGCCTGAAGTTCTTTGAAGAGAACCTTGAATGACTCAGGTGTGCCTGCCGCAGGAATATTCTCGCCTTTTACGATTGACTCGTAAGTACGAACACGGCCGACAACGTCATCGGACTTAATTGTAATAATTTCTTGAAGAGTATAAGCTGCGCCGTAAGCTTCAAGTGCCCAAACTTCCATTTCGCCGAAACGCTGACCGCCGAACTGAGCTTTACCACCGAGCGGTTGCTGAGTTACAAGACTGTAAGGACCTGTTGAACGAGCGTGAATCTTATCATCAACAAGGTGATGGAGTTTAAGATAATACATATAACCTACTGTGATACGGTTATCAAACTTTTCACCTGTACGGCCGTCGATAAGTTCTGTCTTACCGTCATATACCTTCTTGCCGTTTTCATCGATATAGTAACCGATATCGGCTTCCTTAAGGCATTCACGAATATCTTCCTCATGAGCACCGTCGAATACAGGAGTCATCATCTTCCAACCAAGAGCCATAGCTGCATAGCCGAGATGAACCTCAAGTACCTGACCGATATTCATACGTGAAGGTACGCCGAGAGGGTTAAGAACAATATCAAGAGGTCTGCCGTCAGGAAGGAACGGCATATCCTCCTGAGGTAAAATTCTTGAAACAACACCTTTGTTACCGTGACGACCTGCCATCTTATCGCCGACTTGAATTTTACGCTTTTGAGCAATATATACTCTAACTACTTTATTTACACCCGGTGAAAGCTCATCGCTGTTAGCACGGGTAAATACTTTAACGTCAACAACAATACCGTATTCGCCGTGAGGGATACGCATTGATGTATCTCTAACCTCTCTTGCCTTTTCGCCAAAGATAGCTCTCAAAAGTCTTTCCTCGGCTGTAAGCTCTGTTTCACCCTTAGGTGTAACTTTGCCGACAAGAATATCGCCTGAATGAACCTCGGCACCGATACGGATAATACCGTCTTCGTCAAGGTCACGAAGAGCATCTTCACCAACGTTAGGAATATCTCTTGTTATTTCTTCAGGACCGAGTTTTGTATCACGAGCCTCTACCTCATGCTCAACAACGTGGATTGAGGTATAAACGTCGTCTCTTACAATCTTTTCATTAATAAGAACAGCATCCTCATAGTTATAACCTTCCCATGTCATAAATCCGATAAGGGCATTCTTACCAAGTGAAATTTCACCGTTGCAGGTTGCCGGACCGTCTGCAATAACCTGTCCGTCCTCAACTTTTTGGTGAAGAGAAACGATAGGACGCTGATTAATGCATGTTCCCTGGTTAGAACCTTGGAACTTAACAAGCTCATACTTGTCAACTTCACCCGGCTTAACTGTAATTTCAATAGTGTCGGCATCAACTGCAGTAACAGTACCGCCACGCTTAGCAATAACAACTACACCGGAGTCGTAAGCTGCTTTATATTCCATACCCGTTCCTACAACAGGAGCGACTGTCTTAAGAAGAGGTACAGCCTGACGCTGCATGTTAGCACCCATAAGTGCACGGTTGGCGTCATCGTTTTCAAGGAAAGGAATCATTGCTGTAGCAACTGAAACTACCATCTTAGGCGATACATCCATATAATCTACTCTTTCAGGAGGAAGAGTAAGGAACTCATCACGGCAACGGCAAGTAACTCTTGCGTTTGTAAATCTGCCGTTTTCATCAAGAGGTTCGTTAGCCTGAGCAACAACGTAATTATCCTCAACATCGGCAGTCATATAAACAACCTCGTCGGTTACAACGCCTGTTTCCTTATCAACCTTGCGGTATGGAGCTTCGATAAAGCCATATTCATTAAGACGGCTGTAACAAGCAAGATAAGAGATAAGACCGATGTTAGGACCTTCAGGTGTCTCTATAGGACACATACGGCCGTAGTGGGTATAGTGTACGTCACGAACTTCGAAACCTGCACGGTCTCTTGAAAGACCGCCGGGACCGAGAGCTGAAAGTCTTCTCTTATGAGTAAGCTCTGCAAGAGGATTGTTCTGGTCCATAAACTGAGAAAGAGGAGATGAACCGAAGAACTCTTTAATTGCGGCAACTACAGGACGAATATTGATAAGAGCCTGAGGTGTGATAGCACCGTCGTCATCCTGAGCCTGAAGAGTCATACGCTCACGAATAACTCTTTCCATTCTTGTAAAACCGATTCTGAACTGATTTTGAAGAAGTTCGCCGACAGCTCTGATTCTACGGTTACCAAGGTGGTCGATATCGTCGGTAGCGCCTACGCCGTTTGCAAGGTTAATAAGATAAGACACGCTTGCAAAAATATCATCTGTTGTAATATGCTTTGGAACAAGGTCGTCTGCTCTTCTTTCAATTTCTTCCTTAAGAGCATCAACGTCGTCGCCGCACTTTTCAAGAATTTCGGAAAGTACTCTATACGATACCATTTCGTGAATACCAAGCTCTTTGCAGTCGAAATCAACGTATTTGTAAATATCAACCATACCGTTAGATACGATTTTTACTTCCTTGCCGTCTGCATCTACAAATGCAACCATAACGCCTGCATTTTCAATTTCAACAGCTCTTTCTTCGCTGATTTTCTCGCCTGCATCTGCAAGAAATTCACCCTGTGGTGATATGATAGGCTGAGTAAGGACTCTGTCCTTAAGTCTATCACTTAACGAAAGCTTTTTATTATATTTATATCTGCCGACTCTTGAAAGGTCATAACGGTGAGCATCAAAGAACAAACCGTCAAGATGAGCCTGTGCTGTTTCAAGGGTTGGCGGCTCACCCGGACGAAGTTTTTTATAAACTTCAAGAAGAGCCTCCTCGGTGTTCTTAGTAGTATCCTTATCGATTGTGGCAAGAATCTTTTCATCTTCACCAAAGAAATCAACGATTTCAGAATCAGTACCGAGACCTAAAGCACGAAGGAAGGTTGTGATATAAATTTTTCTGTTTTTATCAATACGAACATAGAAAAGATCATTGGCGTCGGTTTCATACTCAAGCCAAGCACCACGGTTAGGAATAACAGTGTTGGTAAAAAGTTCCTTACCAGTCTTATCGTGGTCCATATTGTAATAAACACCCGGAGAACGAACAAGCTGAGACACAATACATCTTTCAGCACCGTTGATAACAAATGTACCTGCATCTGTCATCCAAGGCAAGTCGCCCATAAAAATAGTGTTTTCTTTAATTTCGCCTGTTTCTTTGTTAACAAGTCTTGCCCTAACCTTTAAAGGACGGGCATAAGTGGTGTCACGAGCCTTACACTGTGCAATTGAATACTTAGGTTCGTCGTCAATTGAAAAGTCGACAAAGTCAAGTACAAGGTTGCCGGTGTAATCGCTGATTTCACCGATATCCTTAAATACCTCTTTGAGACCCTCTTCAAGAAACCAACGGTAAGAACTCTTCTGCACTTCGATAAGGTTAGGCATTTTCATAACCTCATTGATTTTTGCAAAACTCTTTCTCGTTGTTGTGCCGAGCTGGACATCCTTAACATTTACCATTAGAGTCACTCCGATCGTTTTATTTTCATAAATTGTTTATATTCGTAAACGGCAAATTGCTTATTGCGTCATGACCTGAAAATCAAAATTTTCCGTTACATATATTACGCAATAATTAAAAATATAGAATTTATAATTTGCAATAAAAAGCCATTTTAAGATGCTTAATAATATAAACTAAGTAAAACAATATGTCAACACTTTTTTTAATAAAACTTTGTGCATCTTAAAAAGTTTTTAGTACACTGCCCCGTGTGTATCGCATTTATGCCGAAAAATTAACTTAATTTAAGTATTTTTAGATTGATTTACGAGATACACTTTGATATAATTGCAAATAGATTATAAAATATTTATTACATTACTATTTAGCTTTCAGGTGACGAAATTGAAAAATACTATCAAAAAATTATTTTGCACGGCTTTATGTCTTATATTGACAATTACAATATTTGCCGGTTGCTCATCAAATAAAAATAAAATCGACTTTATATATCCTTTTTCCGGTGACATTAAAAGTTTCGACCCGCAAATTGCAAAAACAGCAGATGAATTTTTGCTTGTTGAAAATTGCTTTGAAGGACTTGTAAGAGTAAATGACAACGGCAAGGTACAGTCAGGCGTTGCAAAAACTTGGGAAATAAGCAATGGCGGAAAAACATACACATTTCATTTAAGGCAAGGGGCAAAATGGAACGTAAAAAGCACGTCGCAGAGTTCTGACAACAAAGAACTTACAAAAGTGCAGGAGCTTATGGGCGAAAGCTTTAATCCTGATATAACCGCTAATGACTTTGTATTTGCACTCCAAAGAGCGTGTGAGAAAAATACCGACGCCCCCCTTTTCTCATCAATTTCAAATATCGTGAATGCATCTAAAATACATTCAGGTAAATTAAGTTCAAATAAATTAGGCGTAAAGGCACTTGACGATTACACACTTGAAATTAATCTTAAATCTGCAGACGACGGATTTTTAAACGTTCTTGCAACAGCCGTTGCAATGCCCTGCAACAAAGAATATTTCAACGCAACAAAGGGCAGATACGGCTTAGGTCTTGATTATACAATATTCAACGGTCAGTTCTATGTCAGTAACATTCTTGAAACATCATACATTTTAAAAAACAACAAGCAATACGTAGGCGATTTCAAATCAGCTGTAACTGATATTACATTAAAAATAACAGACAACACCGAAGATGCAGCTAAAAATCTTAAATCAGGCTATTACGACGCAGCTTATATAACGGGTCAGGAATATGATAAGCTAAAGGACAGCGACATAACTGCAATAAGCTACACCGACGCAACGCTTGCAATGGTATTAAACAAGAACAACACTATCTTTTCAAATGACAAATTAAGGCAAGCGGTTTGTTTAAGCATTTCGGATATAGACACAAAGAAATATGACTATTTAAGCCGTGCAACAAGTTTTACACCGCCGAGCTGCAAAATAGGAACAGACGAGGCAAATAAGGCAATCGGCACAACCGTTTATAAGCAAAACATATCCAAAGCGCAGCAGCTTTGGAAACAGGGATTAAACGAACTTGGCGCATCACAAGCAACCTTTAATGTTATTGCGACCGAGGAATACAAAGATACGGTTAAAGAACTTGTTCAGGGTATTCAGGCAGGCGTTGGCTCAATTTCAGCTTACGGCAATGATGATGAACATAAAATCAGCTTTTCATTAAAGGTAAATATATTGAGTGAAAGCGATTATCAAAATGCATTGTCAAAAGGTGATTATGACATTGCGCTTTATAAATTCACGGCTACTAATCAAAGTCCGCTTGATTTTTTAAGTACAATCATTAACGGCAATTATATAGGAACCGTACCTGCCGCAATATCTGCACTAAAAAAAGCGCAAAACGCAACTGCTGCAGAACTCGCCGTTAATACCCAAAAATGTGAAACGGCAATTTTAGCAGATTACAGCATTAAGCCTGTGCTATTTGAATCATCATATTATGCTCAGGCAAGCGGAGTTAAAAATGTTCAGTTCCACCCCGGCAGCGGAAGGGTAAGCTTTGTAAATGCAACAAGAGAAGAAAAATAATTTAACAGTAATAATTATAAGTTGGGCACTTGTTTTTATTTGTATGGCAATAATATTTTGGCTTTCCTCGAAAACGGCTGACGAATCAGCGGCACAAAGCAGTGTTATTGTAAAATGGATAATAAATCATTTCGGAAAAAACAGCGTGACTGATTTTATCGTAAGAAAGCTTGCTCATTTTTCAGAATACGTTGGTCTGTGCTTTTTGGCAAGCAATGCAATATATCAATCGAGTAAGCGCTTTATTCCGCTTTATTCCTGCGCTCTCACCTCTTTCTATGCAATAAGCGATGAATTTCATCAAATTTTTGTTGACGGGCGTTCGTGTGAAATAAGAGATTGGGCAATTGATACAATCGGTGCTTTAGTAGGTGCTTTAGCCTTTTATATTATTTACATTATTATAAAAAAAGTTGTTAAAAAGAAAAATAACATTGACACACAAATTAATTAGTTTATAATATATTAGATAACGATTTATAAAACGGAGGAAAAACAAATATGAACGTACTTGTGTATGATAACGAAGAGCAAATCGGTATTGCGGCAGGTAACTATATGTGCGGACAGGTTCTTGCAAAGCCTGACAGCGTACTTGGTCTTGCTACAGGCTCAACGCCGCTTAAGCCTTACGGTCATATGATTAAACTTTATGAGCAGGGTGCAGTTGATTTCAGTAAGGTAACAACCTTTAACCTAGATGAATATTGCAAACTTGACGTAAACGATATAAATTCATATCATCGCTTTATGCATGATAATCTTTTCAATCACATTAACATTCCCGAGGAAAACATTAATTTCCTCAATGGCAATGCTGAAGATCCCGAAGATGAATGCAAAGCTTATGAAGAAAAAATCAAAAAAGCCGGCGGAATTGATATTCAGCTATTAGGTATCGGTTCAAACGGTCACATTGCATTTAATGAGCCGTCTGACAGTTTCCAAAGATGGAGTCACGTTGTAGCACTTAAAGAAAGCACAATTAAGGACAACAGCCGTTTTTTCAAATCAATTGATGAGGTTCCTACTCACGCAGTAACTATGGGTATCGGCTCAATTATGCAAGCTAAGAGAATACTTATCATTGCTATCGGAGAAAATAAGGCTAAGGCAATCAAGCAACTTATTGACGGCGATGTTACACCACAATGCCCTGCTTCGGTTCTTCAATTCCATACAGATGTAACTCTTATGCTTGATAAGGGTGCCGCATCACTTCTTTAATATATATTTTAAGGAGAAATCAAAATGGCTGAAAAAGAAAAATTTTATATAACTACAGCAATTGCATATACCTCAAGAAAGCCACATATCGGCAACAGCTATGAAATTGTTTTGACAGACGCTATTGCAAGATATAAAAGGCTTCAGGGATATGACGTATTTATGCTTACGGGCACTGACGAACACGGTCAAAAAATCGAAGAATATGCAGAAAAGGCCGGCGTTACTCCTAAGGAGTATGTTGACAAGGTATCGGGTGAAATCCGTGAAATTTGCGACCTTTTAAACACAAGCTATGACAAGTTTATCAGGACTACCGACACTTACCATGAAAAAATCGTTCAAAAGATTTTCAAGAAATTATATGACCAAGGCGATATTTACAAGGGTCATTACGAGGGTATGTATTGCACCCCTTGCGAATCATTCTGGACTGAGAGCCAGCTTGTTGACGGCAAGTGCCCTGATTGTGGCAGAGAAGTAAAGCCTGCTAAGGAGGAGGCTTATTTCTTAAGGCTTTCTAAATATCAAAAGCAGCTTGAGGAATTTATTGAAAACAATGAAAACTTCATTTATCCTGAGGCTCGTAAAAAGGAAATGCTTAATAACTTTATTAAGCCCGGCTTGCAGGACCTTTGCGTAAGCCGTACAAGTTTTAAATGGGGCATTCCCGTAACTTTTGACGATAAGCACGTAATTTATGTTTGGATTGACGCACTTTCAAACTATATCACTGCTCTCGGCTACGACCCTGACGGCTCATCTGAACTTTATAAAAAATATTGGCCTGCTGACGTTCACATTATCGGTAAGGATATCGTGAGATTCCATACAATTTATTGGCCTGTTATGCTTATGGCGCTCGGCGAACCGCTTCCTAAGCAAGTATTCGGTCATCCTTGGCTTTTATTTGGCGAGGACAAGATGTCAAAGTCACGTGGCAACGTTATTTATGCAGACGACCTTGTTAAGCTTCTCGGTGTTGACGCAGTAAGATATTATCTTGTATCGGAAATGCCTTATGCAAGCGACGGTTCAATCACTTATGAAACGATTATCGAGCGCTACAACAGCGACCTTGCTAACACTTTCGGCAATCTTGTAAACAGAACAATCGCAATGCAAAACAAGTATTTTGACGGTGTTGTTCAAACTCCTTGCTATGAGCCTGAATGTAAATATGTTGAGGACGAGGAGCTTAAAACCTTTGCTCTTGATACAGTTGCAAAAGTTGAAAAATGTTTTGAAACCTACAGAGTTGCAGATGCTGTTGAGGCTGTATTAAACCTTGCAAAGCGCTCTAACAAATATATTGACGAAACTGCTCCTTGGGCTCTTGCAAAGGACGAAAGCCAAAAGTCAAGACTCGGTACGGTTCTTTACAATCTTCTTGAAGCTATCAGATATATTGCGATACTTCTTTCACCGTTTATGCCTGAAACGAGCGAAAAAATCTTTGAGCAGATGAACTGCGATATTAAGGATTACGATTCACTTAAGGAGTTCGGAGCACTTAAGCCCGGCACTAAAGTAGGAGAAGCAAAAGCGCTCTTTGCAAGAATTGACGCTGAAAAGATGCTTACCGAGATTGCTGAAAAGCAAAAGGAAAATGCTAAGCAAGAGGCTGCGGCTAAGCCTGAAATTGAAGGTCTTGCTCAAATTCAATTTGACGATTTTGCAAAAGTTGAGCTTAGAGTTGCAAAGATTGAGCAATGTGAGCCGATAAAGAAAGCTAAAAAGCTTCTCAAATTACAGGTTAATGACGGCTCAGGCGAACTTAGGCAAATTGTTTCCGGTATTGCTCCTTGGTACAAGCCTGAAGATTTAATCGGCAAGAGCGTTATTATTGTTGCAAACCTTAAGCCTGCAAAGCTTTGCGGCGAAATGAGCAACGGTATGCTTCTTGCAGGTGATGTAAGCGAAAATGACGTCAAGGTGCTTTTCGTTGACGGTATGCCGGCAGGTACTAAAATAAGATAAGAAACGGTAGGAATATAAATGTATCACAATATTTTTGATACACATTCCCACTATGACGACAGTAAATTTGACCCTGACAGAGAGGAATTATTAAATAATCTTCAAAGTCAGGGTGTTTCTTTAGTTGTCAGCTGCGGATGTGACATAGATTCAACTCAATTTAATTTTGACCTTGCGCAAAAATATGATTATATGTATTTTGCCGCAGGCTTTCACCCCGAAAATTTAAAGGGTGCAACGCTTGATGATTTAAAAGTCATTGAAAAATTTGCAAAAAACGATAAATGCGTTGCAATCGGCGAAATAGGACTTGATTATTACTGGATGGATTCAAGCAAAGAGGAACAGAAAAAGTTTTTCAAAGCGCAAATTGAGCTTGCAAAAAAACTTGATATGCCGATAATCGTTCACGACAGGGACGCTCACGGCGATACACTTGATATTCTTAGAGAAGCAAAGCCTAAGGGGGTTGTTCATTGCTTTTCGGGTTCAAAGGAAATGGCAAGAGAAATCATTAAACTCGGTATGTATATCGGCTTAAACGGAGTTGTCACCTTTAACAATGCAAGAAAAAGCCTTGAGGTCGCAAAGGAAATTCCGATTGAACGCCTTGTGCTTGAAACCGATTGTCCGTACCTTGCCCCTACCCCGATGAGAGGCAAACGCAACGATTCACATTATATTCCCTGTATTGCTGAAAAAATCGGCTCGCTTTTGGGCATAGACGCACAAGAGTTTTTAGATATCACAAACGAAAATGCAAAAAGATTATATAATTTGTAGTCAAAATGCATATTAACAGCAAAAGCAGTCAACATACAAAAAGTATATTGACTGCTTTTAATTTTTCTATAAAACAAGCGGTGATTATTTTTTATTTTTCAAAAGAGGTTTGATATTTTCATATATTTCTTTTCCTCTTTCACCAAAGATTTTTACAAGATTGTTATGTATCGCATTCTTGGTAACATATTTATCAATAGTTGCCTGCACTCTTTTTACTTCATCATTTTTAACTAATTTGTTCAGTTCATTTCCGGTACTCTCCGGCAAACCACTTTTGATATTATTAGGTTGTACAATATTTTGAGAAATTGATTTTATTTTTTCAACTGAACATTTGTAATGACCTGTTACATATTTTATAACATTATCATAATCGCCGTCCTTTGATACAATATAAAAATGTTCGTCAGGATTTTGGGTGATAAGCCTACCCAAATCGCAAACTAAAATAAAATCAAGCGCATTTTTGCTTTCGCTGGTAATTTTGCGATATTCGATTTTTGCATTGGTACGCATAAGTTCATTATGCAGCTCAAAAGTTAACGAATTTGCACTATTACTATAATAGATTATAATACTGTCATTTTCCGTTAATTTTAATTGAGTAACTCCGTTTACCCCTTTTTGATTTACATTTTCATAATCCACTAAATAGCAAGCCATTGTATTTCTCCCTAATCATATAATTTATAAAACTATAATGCCATAAATTCTGCCAAATGTCAATGGCAGAATTTATGGCATTATATAATAACTTCGGTGATTATATGAAATACGAAAGAATAAGAAATTTAAGAGAAGACAAGGACCTAACACAGCAGCAAGTTGCCGATATGCTCTTTGTCAATCGCCGAACTTATGCAGCATATGAAAACGGAGTTAATTCTATGACGCCGGAAACACTTATTAAAATAGCAAAGCTTCACAATGTGAGTGTTGATTATCTGTTAGAACTTACCGATAATCCAAACCCATACCCCAAAAATAATCAGAAATTATAGGTCAACTGTTTATACAGTTGATTTTTTTCTTGATATACGCTTAATAATATGATATTATATATATTATTTTTATTAAAAAGGGTGGCGCTAAATGGATAAATTTACTGAGATAGTAACCAAAGTAAACAACTTTGTTTGGGGACCTGTAATGCTGGTTTTTCTTGTCGGCACAGGTATATTTTTGACATTAAGGCTCAGATTTTTGCCTTGGAGAAATCTTGGCTCTTCACTAAAAAAGCTTTTCAGCAAGGAGTCAAGAAAAAAGGACGGCGAGGGTGACATTTCACCGTTCTCAGCACTTATGACGGCTCTTGCGGCTACTGTCGGCACGGGTAACATTGTGGGTGTTGCAACGGCTATGGTGCTCGGCGGACCGGGTGCTCTTGTATGGATGTGGATTTCAGCGGCTTTCGGCATTTCAACAAAATATGCGGAATGTGCGCTTGCCGGAAAATACAGGAGAGTAAATGAAAAAGGCGAAATGTGCGGCGGACCGATGTATACGCTCAAATACGGTCTTAAAAACAAAAAACTCGGCTCGTTTCTTGCAGTAATGTTTGCTATATTTACCCTTATGGCTTCATTTGGCATAGGCAACTCTGCGCAGGGAAATTCAATAACTACTGCTGTAAGCTCCACATTTAATGTGCCTAAATGGATTGTGGGAATTATACTCGTTATATGTGTCGGTGCTGTTGTTATAGGCGGTATCAAATCAATTTCAAAGGTATCAAGCGTACTTGTTCCTGCTATGGCAGTATTTTATATGATTGCAGGCATACTTGTAGTTTGCATTAATTATAAAAACGTTCCAAGCGGAATTGCAAATATCTTTTCAATGGCATTCGGTGCTAAACCAATTGCAGGCGGTCTTGTTGGCACAGTTACGGCAAGCATGATGAACTCTATGCGTTACGGTATTGCAAGAGGCGTTTTTTCAAACGAAGCAGGTCTTGGCAGTGCGGCAATTTCAGCGGCATCTGCTACCTCTGACCACCACGTAAAGCAAGGCTTTATAAATATGTGTGGCACATTTATTGATACAATTATTGTTTGCACAATCACAGGTCTTGCAATTGCTTCAAGCGGTGTACTCGGCACAACAAATGCCGACGGCAAATTGCTTGAGGGTGCAGAACTTACTATTGCGGCATTTGAAACAGCGCTTGGCAAAGCAGGAGCTGTATTTGTAACAATCAGCATTATCCTTTTCGCTTTTTCAACTATCTTAGGCTGGGAATACAACGGTGAGAAGGCGCTTGAATTCCTTTTCAAAAAGCCAATTTTTTGCTACATTTACAGAGTTCTATTTTCACTTTTAACTTATGTAGGCGCAACGGCAACCTTAGGTGTTGTTTGGAGCTTTTCAGACATTGCAAACGGACTTATGGCGATTCCAAACCTTATAGGCTTGATTGCACTTTCCGGCTCACTTGCTAAGGAAACAAAGGATTATCACAACAAGTTAAAAGACGAAAAAGTTAAAACAAAATAAAAACTTACAATGGGTTACCAAATATAAGGTAACCCATTATTTTTTTACAGCTTATTGATTTTCCATATATTATTTGAATAATCCTCTATTGTTCTGTCAGACGAAAAGAACCCTGCGGCACAGGTATTTCTAAAGCATTTTTCAGCAAAGGCATATTTATCTTTATAATCAAGATTAAGTCTAAGCTTAGCATTCAAAAACGGCTCAAAGTCAAGCAAAAGATAATAATTATCTGCCTTATGCCAAGATGCGCCCTCTAATAGAGAGTTATACAGCTCTCTAAAGATACCCGTATTATTATCACTCAACGTTCCGTCAACAAGAGTATCAAGGCATCTTTTAACCTTAGGATTTGAATTATAAATTTTTCTTGGTTCATAGGTGTCTTTTATTTTATTAATGTCCTCTACCCTTGCACCGAAAATATAATTGTTTTCCTCCCCCGCTCCTTCAACTATTTCAATATTTGCACCATCAAAAGTACCAAGGGTGACAGCACCGTTTAGCATAAATTTCATATTGCCCGTTCCTGATGCTTCCGTGCCTGCCGTTGAAATTTGCTCTGACACATCGGAGGCAGGAATTATTTTTTCTGCATAAGAAACGCTGTAATCGCTCACAAAAATAATTTTAATAAATCGACTTACGTATTCGTCAGCTTCAACAAGCCTTTTGACCTCGTTAATAAGCTTAATTATCCCCTTTGCCCTGTCATAACCCGGCGCCGCCTTTGCGCCGAAAATGAATACGGTAGGGGTAAAATCATTTAAACTTTTTTCCTTAATTTCAAAATAAAGTTCAAGAATAACAAGAATATTCAAAAGCTGACGTTTATACTCGTGAAGCCTTTTGATTTGGGAGTCAACAATAAAATCGGGTGAAAAAGAGTCGCCGTCTTTTAAACGAATATAGCTTGCAAGTTTCTTTTTGTTTTCTTTTTTAATTTCGATAAATCTCTCTAAAACATCTTTATTTTGAGCAAATTTTTCAAGTTCTTTTAATCGGGATAAATCGTTAATCCACTCATCACTTCCCAAAAGTTCGGTAATAAGAGCACTGTATTCAGGATTGCAAAGGCGAAGAAACCTTCGTTGAGTAATTCCGTTTGTTTTATTCTGAAATTTATCGGGATAGATTTCAAAAAATGATGGTAATACGCTCTCTTTCAAAAGCTTTGTGTGAAGTTCGGCTACTCCGTTTATATATTTGCAGACATAGCAGGCAAGATACGCCATATTAACAGTGCCGTCTTGAATGATTTGCATATTCAGTTTATCAAAATTGCCTTTTGAAAGCTCCTCTGACTGCCTTTTATCAATACCGATGATAATTCTCGCAATATCAGGGCAAATGCTGTCAATAAGCTTTAAATCCCATTTTTCAAGGGCTTCCGGCATAATTGTATGATTTGTATAATTAAAAACATCACGGCAAATATTAAGTGCGTAATCAAACTCGCAACCGTCAAGAGTAAGAAGTCTTATAAGCTCGGGGATTGCGACAACAGGATGAGTATCATTAAGTTGAATTGTAATATATTGCGAAAAATGATTATAATCGTCACATTGGTACTTTTTATATTTCTTAATAATATCCTGCAATGAAGCACTTGTAAAAAAATACTGCTGTTTAAATCTGAGTTTTTTGCCTTCTAATGTTGAATCGTTTGGATATAGTAGTCTTGAAATATTCTCTGCATTATTTTTTTCTTCAAGTGATTTTGTATACTTTTGCTCACTGAACAGTGCAAAATCAAATTCATTTATGCTTTCGCACTGCCAAAGGCGCAAAGTTGAAAATTTACGAGTTTTAAAAGATATAATCGGCATATCATAAGGCACTGCCCAGACGTCACCGTCGCTAAAACTTACCTTAACCTTATCGCCTTTGCAAGGCACACACCAAGGGTCATTATATTCAAAAGAATTATATATCTTTTCAATTTGAAAACCGTTTTCAATTTCCTGCTTAAAAAGTCCAAAACGATACTTAATACCGTAGCCGTCAAGCGCCACATTAAGATTTGCGGCGCTGTCCAAAAAACAAGCGGCAAGCCTGCCTAAACCTCCGTTACCGAGAGGCTCGTCGGGCAATGCTTCAAATTCCTTAAGTGAACGTTCAAAGCCTGACAGTGCCTCTTCGATTTGAGATTCGATATCAAGGCACATCAAGTTTTTATAAACAGGTTGCCCTACAAGAAATTCGGCGCTGAAATAATAGGCACGTCGAGAATTAATATGTTCTGTCATACTTTTTTGCCAATCGGGTGAAACGTTTGATATCACAAACGTACCAACCACGTCATAAAGCTCGCCGACTGTGAGATTATTAACATTTTTATTATATTTTCCAAAAGCCAAAAGTTCTAATTTTTCTTTAATATTATCCATTAACACACCTTCCGCTTTTCTTAGTAATATCTAAAAGTTTATTTGCAAGAGATGAGGTTAAATCATCTTTACTCATTCGCCATTTCCAATTTTCTCCCATTGTTGACGGGGTGTTCATACGTGCCTCACTGCCTAAACAAAGCAAATCTTGCATAGTCAAAATACAAGTATTTGCGTTTGAATTCATAGCGCACTCGTTCATTTTATCGACTAAATCAAATTTATCCTTTGCTCCAAGATAACGCATAGCATAAGCCACGTCTTTTTTATCGGCAGTATTGCACCAACCCAAAACAGTATCATTGTCGTGAGTGCCTGTATAAACAACGTTATTTTTTTCAAAATCGTCAGGCAATGACTTACCGTTATCATCCCTTGAATCAAAGGAAAACTGAAGCACCTTCATACCCGGAAAGGCTGTATATTTAAGAAGTTCATCAACCTCTTTCGTTAAAAATCCGAGATTTTCAGCGATAATCTTATTCTTAAATTCCTTAGGCAAAGCGTCAAAAAATGATTTTCCGCCGCCCTTGCGCCACAAGCCCTTGCGTGCCGTATTACTGCCTGCTTTTACACTGTAATATGATTCAAAGCCTCGAAAGTGGTCGATACGAACTATATCGTAAATCTTGAAACTTTGATTAAGTCTTTCAATCCACCAAGAATACTTTTGCTTTTTAAGTTTTTTCCAATCATATACGGGATTACCCCAAAGCTGTCCGTCAGGTGAAAAGCAGTCCGGCGGACATCCTGCAAGTTCGCTTGCTTTTAATTCAGGATTAAGTTTAAATATTTCCTTATTTGCCCATACATCTGCACTGTCATTTGCGACATAAATGGGCATATCCCCTATTATTGATATTCCTCGTTTATTAGCATATTTCTTAATTGCCCGCCACTGCGAAAAAAGAAAATACTGAATCATTTTATAATAAAGAATTCTGTCTTTACATATCTCTTTAAATTCCTCGACGGCAAATATTTCACGATATTTAATATCATCATTCCAATAATAAAAAGGTTCTGCGCCGAAATAATCCTTAACAGCACAAAAAAGCGAATAATCATCAAGCCAAGAAAGATTTTCTTTACAAAACAAATTAAAATCGTTTGGGATATTGCGTTTAAATCTGTCAAATGCTTTATAAAGCACCCTGTGCCTGTTTGTATATAGCAAAGAGTAATCCACCTTGTTTTTATCTTTAAACCATTCTATATCTTCAAACTCTTCTTTTTTCAGTAATTCAAGACGGCACAGGGCATCTAAATCAATAAAATACTCGTTAAGCGCAAAGGTGGAAATACTCTGATAAGGCGAGTCGCCTATTGTTGTCGGGCAAAGCGGCAAAATCTGCCAATAGGTTTGACCTGCTGCTTGCAAAAAATCGACAAAATCATAAGCGCATTTATCAAAGCAACCTATTCCGTATTTTGATGGCAGAGATGAAATATGAAGCAGCACGCCGCTTGCTCTTTCATTAAGCATTTTGTTCAGTCCTTTTCAGTCACAAATCAGAAGTTCGCTTTCAGGGTCGAATAAATGAACTTTTTCCGTGTCGATATAAAGTTTAACGCTGTCGCCTGAGGAAATATTTGTATCACTTCTGACCTTGGCAATTATTTCTTTATCGTTAATTGATGAATAGATATAGACCTCACTGCCCATCATTTCCGCTAAGTCGGCTTTGAGTGTAATTTCATTTTGCTTGTTTTCAAGTGCATAACTTGAATTTATATGCATATCCTCACATCTTATACCGTAAACAATAGGCTTACCGACATATTTTTTTACATTCTCGTTTTCCTGCATTCGCAAAGGAAGAGGGACGGTAATATCGTCAACAAGTGCGCAAAGCTCTCCCGAACATGTAATTATTGTTGCGTCGATAAAATTCATTTGAGGCGTACCTATAAAACCGGCTACGAACATATTGCAAGGGTGATTATACAAATTTGACGGAGTATCAAATTGTTGAACGACGCCGTCTTTCATTACAACTATTCTGTCTGCCATAGTCATTGCTTCCGTTTGGTCATGGGTTACATAAATAAATGTTGTTTCAAGCCTTTTATGAAGCAGTGCAATTTGAGAACGCATTTGGGTGCGAAGCTTTGCGTCAAGATTAGAAAGCGGTTCATCAAGCAGAAATGCGCAAGGATTTCTTACCATTGCCCTGCCGAGTGCGACTCTTTGCCTTTGACCGCCGGAAAGTGCCTTTGGCTTACGATTTAAATACGGCTCAAGTTCGAGAATTTTTGCCGCCTGCCTGACCTTTTTATCTATAACATCCTTAGGTTCTTTGCGAAGCTTAAGCGCAAATGCCATATTTTTATAAACAGTCATATGAGGATACAGCGCATAGCTTTGAAAAACCATCGCAATATCCCTGTCTTTCGGCGGAATATTATTTACCGTTTTACCGCCTATAATAAGTTCACCCGAAGAAATATCTTCAAGCCCGGCTATCATACGAAGTGTTGTCGATTTGCCGCAGCCGGACGGACCTACAAATATAACAAATTCCTTGTCTTTAATTTCAAGATTTAAGTCAGGGATAACGGTTACACCGTCATCAAAGGTTTTTACTATATGATTTAAGGTAATTGACGCCACTGAAAAAAACTCCTTTAAATTATCCTTTAACTGCGCCTGCAACAACGCCTTTTATAATATATTTTTGGCAAAAAATATAGAAAATAATTATCGGCACAATCGCAAGCACAAGCATTGCCATAAAGCCGCCGTAATCGGTTGAGCCGTAAGCACCCTGCATTGCAAGCTGAATGGCAACGGGAATTGTTTTTTTATCAGAGCCTAAAACAAGATAAGGCAAAAGATAATCGTTCCAAATCCACATAGTATTGAGTATTGCAACCGTGATTGCCGTGGGTTTAAGCATAGGAAAAACAACAGTAAAAAAAGCCTGAACGGGAGATGCGCCGTCTATCATTGCCGCTTCTTCTATTTCCAGGGGAATACTTTTAATAAAGCCGCAAAGCATAAAGACGGAAAGTCCTGCACCAAAACCGAGATAGACAAAGGTTATGCCGAAAACATTATCAAGATTTGCACGGTTTGTAACATACGTCATTGTATACATAACCATTTGAAAAGGAACAATCATACTGAAAACAAGCATATAATAAATTCCTTTTGTTATTTTTGAATTTGACCTTACGATATACCAAGCCGCCATTGAAGCAAAGAGAACTATTAATATAACGCTTACAACAGTAATAAAAAGGGAGCGTAAAAAAGCCGAGAAAAAATCAGACGATGTAACGCCGTTAATATAGTTTTCAAGAGCAACAAAAGTTTCGGCGTTTGGCAATTTAAGCGGTTGACTTGAAATATAAATTCGAGATTTAAACGAATTAATAATCACAATAATTATCGGCACTAAAAACAGCACGCTTAATGTAAGCAGAACAAAAAAAACAACATTATTCCCTACTCTTTTAGATTTTTTCATCAAGCGTTCACCTCTTTACTGCTTGTTATTTTAAGCTGCAAAAATGCCAATATACCGACAATTACAAAAAATATAACCGCCTTTGCCTGACCTACACCCTGCCAACCTACTCTGCCGTAAAATGTATTATAAATATTAAGGGCAATCATTTCCGTTACCCTTTCGGGTGCGCCGGCTGTCAGCGCCAGATTTTGGTCAAACATTTTAAATGAATTTGTAAGGGTTAAAAACATACAAATGGTAACAGACGGCATAACCATAGGAATTTTAACCGAGAAAAGGGTTTTTAGCGGTGATGCACCATCAATTTGAGCGGCTTCAATCAAATCATTAGGAACATTTTGAAGCCCTGCAACATAAATTACCATCATATATCCGATAAGCTGCCAATTCGTAAGAATAACAAGTCCCCAAAAGCCGTATTCAGCCTTATATGTTATATCAACTCCAAAAGAGGAAAGAACAGCATTAATTAGCAAATTCCAAATGTAGCCTAGAACTATTCCGCCGATAAGATTAGGCATAAAAAAGACAGAGCGAAAAAGATTAGTACCTCTTATACCACGAGTTAAAAGAAGTGCCAAAATAAATGAGAAAACATTGACCGTTATAATGCTTACTACTGTAAACAAAGCAGTAAAAACTAACGAATGAAGAAAATCACTTGATGATGTAAAAGCGTCAATATAATTTTGAAAACCTACCCATTTTGCATCAGTTACAGTTGTAAAATCCGCAAAAGAAAGACCGACGCCCATAACAAACGGAACGGCAAAAGCAAATAAAAACGCTATTGTTATAGGCAATAAAAATATGGGAGCGTATTTTTTAATACTTCGTTTCATAACAGACCTCTTTTTCACTTGATATGTACGGCAGGAAGCCCTGCCTAAAGAAGTAATATTTTATGATTTTGAAGCATTTGCTTCCTTTTCCCAATCCTTAACTACGTCAGATTTAACCTCATCCCATGATTTATTACCCTGAGCATATTTTAAAAGTGATGAGCCGAAATTATCCTTAAAAGTTTGAGACGGAAAAACGGTGAAATACCAAGGAATTGTAGTAATGCTTTGTTTATTCATCCAATTGCTTATTTCTTTTGCAAGCGGGTCGTTTGGCACTTCGTCGTCATTAAAGGTATCAAAGGGAGCAATAAAACCAAGGTCATCTGTTACAAATTTCTTACCCTTTTCGCTTGAATAAAGCCAATAGATAAAGTCGTTCGCCGCCTTTTGCTCAGCCTGACTTGCCTTTGAATTGACTGCATAGTAATTTTCCGTACCGATGCAAAGGCCTTGTGTCTCTTCGCCTTTAACGCCTGTATAAATCGGCAAAAATTTAACATTGTTTTCTTCAACCTTATTGCCTGACACCTTGCTTATTTGGCTCCAAGCCCAATTGCCGTTTTGCACCATAGCACATTTTTCAAGCGCAAATTCAGCCATAGAATCCGTGACTGTTTTAGTGCCTGTTTTTCCTTTTTCTATAGTTGAATTATCAAGGTAGAGGTCAAAGATATTTTTAAAATTTTGAGCATATTCAAAGGTGATTTTTGAGGTATCATTTGATGTTAAATCAATCTTATTTTTAGTAAATTCATAATAAATCGGCACATTTGCAAGGTGAGTTTGGTAGCGCCAATTTTCTCCTGCTTTAAGTGAGGTTGAAGCAAAAACGCCATCAATACCGAGTTCTGTTTTATTTTTTTGCATATCCTCAACAAGAGCCTTTAATTTTTCAAAGGAATTGATATCATCCATTGATTTAAAATCCGTATTTTTGTTATCAAGTTCAAAATACTTATCGGTTATTGCTTTATTATAAATAATTCCGTACCCCTCAACAACATAGGGAATACCGTAAACCTTGCCATCTTTTGAGGTAACTGCAAGCGATTTATCTTTCAAGTGTTTATAAAGTTTACTGTCGGACAAGTCGGCACAATAATTCTTCCAATTCGCATAACCCTTAGGGCCGTTGATTTGGAATAACGTAGGAGCGCTCTTGGTTGACATTTTTGCAGTGAGTGTTGATTCGTATTCATTATTTGCAGCAGTTTCAACTATTACCTTGACACCGGTTTCCTTTTCATATTCATCGGCAATTTTTTTATAAACATCGGCAACCTCCGGCTTGAAATTAAGATATCTTACCGTGACGTTTGTGACGTTTGCATTGTTTGACTTTGTTGTGCTGTTTTCAGTATTATCGTTGTTGTTTTTACCGCAAGCGGCAAAGACAAGAACGCTTGAAACAACCAAAACAGCACAAAGAAGCGCTGACACTGTTTTTTTGATAAAACTCATAAGAATTCCTCCACTTATTTTTCATTATGTTTTCAAGGATATTATGTTCACATTATGAAAATTTATACAAAAATATAGACATTGAAAATATGATATTGTATAATAAGAATTGAATTAATTTCATTATTTTTAAGGGGAAAGACTATGAAGTTTAAACACAAAATCGATAAATTCGTATCGACATTATCTGAAAGAATTTCAAGCGGCGGAGTATCTCAGCTTGAAGTTAAGGCTGAGGGCGAAAGAGATATATTCGGCAATATGCCTGCCCTTGCAAGAAAAGCGGCGGCAGAAGGTATTGTACTTTTAAAAAACAATAATGCCCTGCCCTATAAGCTTGATACAAAAATTTCTGTTTTCGGCAGATGCCAACTTGACTATTTCTATGTCGGCTATGGCAGCGGCGGCGACGTTAACGCTCCATACTTTGTAAACGTTATTGACGGAATAAAAAATGCGGGCGGCCACGTTAACGAATGGCTTTTGGAATATTACAAGGATTTCACTAAAAACAATCCTGCACCTCACGGCTTTTGGGGTCATTGGCCTATGAATTTTGAAGAGCCGAACCTTGATGATAAAATGATTGAAAGAGCAAGTGAAGAAAGCGACGTTGCACTCGTTGTTATCGGTCGTGCCGCAGGTGAGGACAGAGAAAACACGCTTACCAAAGGCAGTTACTACCTTACCGATGAGGAGCGTACTCTGTTAGACAATGTTTGCAATCATTTCAGCAATGTTACTGTTTTGCTTGACTGCGGCAACATTATTGATATGCAGTGGGCACTTGACTATGAGGAAAGGCTTAGAGGTATAATTTACGCTTGGCAAGGCGGAATGGAAAGCGGTAATGCTATTGCAGACATGCTTTTCGGCAGAGTTAATCCATCAGGTAGGCTTACAGATACGATTGCTGTAAGATATGAAGATTATCCAAGTGCAATGCATTTCGGCAACAAGCTATTTAACACTTATGTTGAGGATATATTTGTAGGTTACAGATATTTTGAAACTTTTTCTAAGGAAAAGGCATTGTTTCCGTTTGGTTACGGTTTAAGCTATACTAATTTTGATATTGAGGTTTTGGATTTCAAGACTGACAATGACAAAATTATGGTTGAAGTTAGGGTTACGAACATCGGCGATGTAGCAGGAAAAGAAGTGGTCGAACTTTATGCAAATGCACCGCAGGGTAAGCTTTCAAAGCCTGTTATGAGCCTTGTTGCATTTGACAAAACAATTAATCTTGAACCAAAGAAAAGTCAAAAAATCACTCTTGAAGTGCCTGTTTATCTACTCGCTTCATTTGACGATACGGGTGCTACGGGGCATAAATATTCTTACATTTTGGAAAAGGGCGAATATAAATTCTTTATCGGCGAAAATGTAAGAGACGTGGATGAGGCAGGCTCTTTTGAGCTAAAGGAGGACATGGTTTTAGAGGAACTTGAAGCTGTTTGCGCTCCAAAGGAGTATATGGACAGAATTGTTGCGTTTAAAGTCAACGGTTCATTTATTCCCAAAAAGGTTGCACTCAAGCCGGAAAAGCCGTATCTACGCAAAAGAATACTTGATAATCTTCCTAAGGAAATCGGTCACGTTGTTCATAATTACAATTTTTCCCAAGTTAAATCAGGAGAAATCAGCGTTGAAAAATTTGTATCAAGCTTAACAAATCAAGAATTAGAAGCGCTAACACGTGGAGAGGGCGGAATGGACAGCAGCTACGGCGTTGCAGGCAATGCAGGCGCTTTTGGCGGAATTATCCCTGAACTCAACAAAAAAGGTGTACCTGCCGTTATTACTACCGACGGACCGGCAGGAATAAGAATAAGAAAATACACCTCTCTGCTGCCATGCGGAACTGCACTTGCAAGCACATTTAATACAAGACTCGTTGAAGAACTTTGTTCTGAAATGGGCAAAGAGCTTAAAAATGCAGGCTCAAATGTGCTTTTGGCACCGGGAATGAACATTCACAGAAATCCGCTATGCGGCAGAAACTTTGAATATTTCAGTGAAGACCCACTTCTTACAGGTAAAATGGCGGCGGCTTTTGTCAGAGGTATTCAGTCAAGCGGCGGCTCGGCTTGTCCTAAGCATTTTGCGTGCAATAATCAGGAATCGAGCAGAACGATTAACAACTCTATTGTATCTCAGCGTGCACTTCGTGAAATATATCTTAAAGGCTTTGAAATTTGCGTAAAAGAGGCTAAACCTTTAAATATTATGACGAGCTACAACAAAATCAACGGAATTTGGAGCCATTACAACTACGACCTTGCCACCACGGTTTTAAGAAAGGAATGGGGCTTTGACGGCTGTGTTATGACCGATTGGTGGATGAAGCACTCCCAAAGCCATGAATTTCCCAATCTTCGTGATAACGCTTATCGTGTTCGCTCGCAGGTTGACGTTTATATGCCCGGCTCATTTAAGAGAACGGAGAAAAAATATAAGCCTGACAATTCCCTTTTGGAAACTATCGGGCTTAAAAACGGAATAACAAGAGGCGAGCTTGAACGTTCGGCAATCAATGTACTTAATATGATATTAAAGCTTGAATATTAATATTATTTTACCGGCAAGTTCAAAAATATATTTAAGCACAAAAAAATCCCCGAAGAAATAAATCTTCGGGGATTTTTATTTGAAACATTACTTTTTAAGTTTAATGCCTTGTAAATCAAGCTTATCGATAACAGTATTAACGATATCCATAACTTCTTCACGGGTAAGAGTTTTCTCCGGGTGAGAGAATGTTATACGTGTTGTGATTGATTTAGCGTCGCCGTCACAATAAGTATCAACAACCTCAATATTCTTGACAAGCTTGCTCTTAGCAGCTTCAATAGCAGACTTGATAGGAGCAAATTTATCTGTTACGAATGAAAGGTCAATTTCCATTGCAGGATATTTTGATGGTTCTTCATAACTGATGCTTGAATTAGCAATTTGCGCAAATTCCTGAATGTCAATTTCAGCAAATACGATTGAAGCCTTTTTATCAAGTTTCTTTGATACTACAGGGTGAACGATACCGATAGTACCGAGTTCCCTACCATCGCAAATAATTTTATTAAGATTTCTTGGATGCTCATAAGAATGAGACTGAGTAGCAGGGGCAAAATCAAGTGATTTATGCTTAATATTATCAGTTAATGTTGCAAGCATATCACGAAGTTCAAAATAAAGCTTTTCAACATTCTTTGTTTTGCTAAAAAGAGTAATTGCAAGCATTTTATGCTCATCAACAAGACCATCACTCTTAAGACCCTTAGCAACTCTGCCTATTTCAAATACGCCGAAATCAGGAGCATAAGAGGTATTATATTTAACCTGGCAAAGCTGAGTCGGCACTATTGAGTTACGAATAGTTTCAATATTAGGATTTGTCGCATTAACAAGCTTAATATTATCCTCAACTTCGATGCCGAGAGCTTTATATTCGTCATAATAAGCCCAAACGTAAGAATGAAGTTCGTGAAGATTGAAATGATTTACAAGAATGTCCTTAATCTTATCCTCATCTGTCTTTTCGATAGTAGGACGAACAGGATAAAGAGGAGCAACAGCGGTATGAATTGCAAAATTATCATAGCCGTAAATTCTTGTAATTTCCTCAATAATATCAGCTTTGATTGTAACATCTTTAGTAGCTCTCCAGCTTGGAACAACCACACTGAAATTATCGTTATCAACCTTAGCATCAAAGCCTAATGAAGAAAGAGTTGAAATAATGGTATCGTTGTCAATTTCAATACCTGTATATTTATCAACAAATGCCTTATCAAAGTCAAGCTCAACAGTATCATAATGAAAAGCATATTCATCTGTAAGAGATGATACAACCTTAACGTCCTTATCAACGTCAGTCATAAGCTTAACAAAACGGGCAATGGCAGGAACCGTCATTTCAGGATCAAGGCACTTTTCGTATCTCATTGAAGCGTCTGTTCTGTGGGCAAGGCGAACTGTTGACTTACGGATTGAAACGGCATTAAACGTTGCAGATTCAAGAGTAAGAGTATGGGTATCATCAACAATTTCGCTGTCAAGACCGCCCATAATACCTGCAATTGCAACAGGCGTATTATCGTTGCAAATCATAAGTGTATTTTCATCTATATTTCTTTCAACACCGTCAAGAGTTTGGAACGTGAAAGGAGTATCAAAACGTTTAATTCTAATCTTTTCAACCTTGCGGGAATCAAATGCGTGCATAGGCTGACCCATTTCAAGCATAAGGTAATTAGTAAGGTCAGCAAGGAAGTTAATAGCTCTCATTCCGCAATAGAAAAGACGAATACGCATATTAACGGGAGATACGCTTGTATTAATATTTTCAACCTGAAGGCAAGAATATCTTTGACATAGCGGATCCTCAATTTTCATATCAACCTTAGGTAAATTATTATATTGAGTTAAATCAACGGTTTCAAGCGGTTTAAGTTCTCTGCCTGCAAGAGCGGCAAATTCACGGGCAATACCGTAATGACCCCAAAGGTCGGGACGGTTTGTAAGAGATTTATTATCAACCTCAAAAATGATATCGTCAACCTGATATGCTTCTTTAATATCGGTACCGTTGGGCAAATCGTCTGTAATTTCCATAATACCGCTGTTATCATCAGAAATACCGATTTCGCTTTCACTGCAACACATACCGTTTGAGATAAAGCCTGCAAGCTTTCTCGGTGCAATCTCAATATCGCCGATTTTAGCGCCAACCTTTGCAAAAGCGGTTTTAAGACCTACTCTTACGTTAGGTGCGCCGCAAACAACGTCTGTAATCTCGCCGTCACCTGCGTCAACCTTAAGAAGATGAAGTTTTTTTGAATCAGGGTGATTTTCTACTGATTTAATTTCAGCAACAACGATGCCGCTGATATCCGAACCCTTGAAGAAAATCTCGTTTTCAACCTCTGCGGTGGAAAGAGAGAAACGATGGATAAGGTCGACCTTATCAAGACCTGTAAAATCAACAAAGTCTGAAATCCAATTCATTGATAAAAACATATTTAATTCCTCCCCTCTTAATTTTCGTCGTCAGTAAACTGCGATAATGTTTTCAAGCTACCGCTGTTTAAATCACGAATGTCTTTAATTCCGTATTTCATCATAACAAGCCTTGTAAGACCTAAGCCAAATGCAAAGCCTGTATATTCATCAGGGTCAATTCCGCCTGCTTTAAGAACCTCAGGATGAATCATACCGCAAGGGCAAAGTTCAAGCCAGCCGCTGTGCTTACAGCTCGGACAGCCTTCGCCGCCGCAGATAAGGCAACTGATATCAAGTTCAAAGCCCGGCTCTACAAACGGGAAGAAGCCCGGACGAAGCCTAACCTTAATATCTTTTTGGAATACCTCTGAAAGCATAGTTTTCATAAAGTAAATAAGATTTGAAATAGAAATATTCTTATCAACCATAACGCCTTCCATTTGGAAGAATGTATTTTCGTGGCAAGCGTCCGTCGCTTCATTTCTAAAGCATCTGCCCGGGAAAATAGCCTTAATAGGTACACCGTCATTAACAAGCGCATCTCTGTACTTCTTATAAATAGCGTTTTGAGCGGCAGAAGTCTGGCTCTTTAAAAGCTGACCGTTAGTAAGATAATATGTATCCTGCATATCACGGGCCGGGTGATGCTTAGGAATATTAAGCGATTCAAAGCACTCGTAATCTGTTACAATCTCGCTGTAATCCTCAACAGTAAAGCCCATTGACTTAAATATTCTTTCACATTCTCTTTGAACAAGAGTAATCGGGTGATATGAGCCTCTATCCATAACCGGCGGCATAGAGAGGTCAAACTCAGGCATAAGCTCAATTTCCTTTTGAATTTCCTTTTCCTTAAGTTCCTGAGTTTTCTCTGTAATTTTTTCGTTTACAAGGCCTTTAAGCTCATTAACCTTTTGACCGAATACCTTTCTTTCATCATTAGAAAGCTCTTTCATACCCTTAAGAAGGTCTGTAACGCTGCCCTTTTTTCCAAGATATGATACTCTGATATTTTCAATATCTGCAAGATTATCAATCTTTTCAAGTTCGGATACAAACTTTTCTTTTAGTTCTAAAATTTTGTTATCCATAATTCCCTCCGTTTTTTAACAATAAAAAAATCGCCTCATAAATATGAGACGAATAATATCCGTGGTACCACTCAAATTGCACAAACAATGTGCCACTCAAAATCCTTAACGCAGATATACGCCCTACTTTTCATAGGAAGCTCGTGAGTCGAAATTCATTGATAAAAGCAATACGGTGCTTTCAGCATATACACCGTTCTCTGAAAAAGCAAAATTATCAACTACTTTTGGCTTGCGCCCTCAGTCATTGCATTTAATTTATACAAAGATTTTAAACCAAAAAGTGTTTTAAGTCAAGTATTTTCGAAATGAAATTTAAAAAAGGTATTGTAATTTTAGGCAAATATGTATATAATTAGTGTATAATGCTTTATAGGGAGGTGACTTTACCATGACTGATAAAACTATGACTTTTAGAATTGGTGACGATCACGAAGATGTTATGAAAGAAACTTTGACAGAAGTTTTTGACGCTTTGCAGGAAAAGGGCTACAACCCTATCAACCAAATTGTAGGTTATATTCTTACAGAGGACCCAACATACATCACTACTCATAACAATGCAAGAAGCTTGATAAGACGGCTTGACCGAGACGAGCTTTTGGCTGCAATGGTAAAGTCCTATCTCGATTAAAATTAAAGGAGGGTTATCTTTGGCAGAAAGCAAGAAGGAAAAAATCCTTGAATACAAAGGTAAGCCTTTGGTAAGATGTGGCAAAACAATTTACTACGGCAGTATGAGCGACCCTTATGTAATTTGTCTTAACATTCTCAGCGATGAGGATATAAAGGGGTTAAAGGTATCAGGCAAGGTTGCAATTCAGCTTATTGATACTGACCCGTCGGTTACATCACCAAAGGAAAAGATTATTAAAAAAAGTGAAAAGCAAGGTCTTTTCAATGCACTTGATTTAGGTGCAGTTTGGCTTGAAAGAGCTTTAAAAAAGCAATAATCTAAAAGAGAAAGCGTCGTTTGGGGCGCTTTTTTTATTTTCACTGTAAATAAAATACCTTTTAAGCGCTATAGTCTATTAATTATATAAATGCTTTAAAGCATTGTAGTATTTAAAAATTTATGATATAATAAACGTCTATGATATAACTTAAGGGGAAAATTATGTCCAATATAATAGTAGCTATTTATAATTTCCTATGGGGAGATTTAATTACACTGAATTTTAAAGGAACAAGTATCGGTATTCCTTTGCTTGTAATCCTTCTTATTCCGACGGGTATTTATTTTACCGTTCGCACAAGATTTATGCCGATTAGGAAATTGCCGCAAATGGTGAGAGCGCTCGGCGAAAAGAAAGACGATAAAAGCAATCTGTCAACCTTTCAAACGCTGATAGTATCAACTGCTACAAGGGTTGGTATGGGTAATCTTGTCGGCGTTGTTGCGGCAGTATCTGTCGGTGGCGCAGGCGCAGTATTTTGGATGTGGGTTTCGGCATTTTTAGGTGCGTCAACCGCTTATGTTGAGGGTACGCTTGCCCAACTCCACAAGAAAAAAGACCCGCTTTACGGCGGCTATCACGGCGGTCCCGCTTACTACATTCACGACTTTGTGGAGCAAAAGAGAAAGAAAAAAATCAAAAAATCTTTTATTGCAATTTTATTTGCGATATTCGGCTTAATATGTTGGTGCGGAATAAGTCAGGTTGTCAGCAATTCCGTTACCTCGGCTTTTAAAAATGCTTTTTCAATTCCTCCGATTTACACAACCGTTGTGCTTGTAATTATTGCGGCAGTGATTGTGCTTAGAAAAAACGCAACGGTCAGGGTGCTTGATATTATTGTGCCGATAATGGCAGTCGTATATTTTATTGTAACAATATTTATTATAGTTAAAAATATTAATTTAATGCCGGGTGTATTTGAAAGAATATTTAAAGAAGCGTTTGGACTAAAGCAAGTTGCAGGTGGCGGCTTCGGTGCTGTTTTAATGAACGGAATTAAGCGTGGCTTATTCTCTAACGAAGCAGGCTCAGGTTCGGCACCTTGTGCGGCAGCGGCGGCAGAGGGCAAGAAGCCTCAAACAGTCGGTATGGTTCAGTCGCTCGGAGTGCTTATTGATACAATCGTTATTTGTACCTGCACGGCTATGATAATGCTTTTAGTTCCCGAAGAAATAACAAAAGGCAAGCAAGGAATGGACCTTTTGCAATGCGCTATGGACTATCATCTCGGAAGCTTCGGCACAATATTTGTTGCAATTATTCTGTTTTTATTCAGCTTTTCAACCTTTATAGGTATTCTTTTCTATGCAAGGTCAAATGTGGCATATATCTGCGGCAACAATTGGTGGAGCCAAACGCTTTATAAAATAGTTGCGCTTGTAATGCTCTTTATCGGAGGACTTCAGGCATATACAATTGTTTGGGATTTAGGCGACGTGGGCATAGGTCTTATGACAATTGTTAATTTAATAATCATTATCCCTATGTCAAATCAAGCAATCAAGCTCCTTGATAAAAAGGATTAAAATAAAAATTAAGCGTCATCAAAGGATTTTTCCAATGATGACGCTTTTTTGTTAGTTATCATTTCAATTAGGTTTATCAAATCAAATTTCGCCTTTTAAGCTCTTTTAAAAGATACGGCTGAATGGTCGGATAAGTCCAATTATCAGGCAGAGTATCAGTTATAACAATCTTTTCAATCTCGCTGTCAAACGGTTCAAACGAGGTTATATCGGCAACGCAAAGCATACCGTAGGTTTCATCGCCATCGCCATCTTTTACACCGTAAATGCAAACAGGCTCAAGCGTAAAATCCTTTGCGCCCGTTTCTTCTTTGAGTTCTCTTTCTGCGGTATCGACAATAAATTCCTCAGCCTCTCTGTGACCACCGGGAAACTCAAGAGTATCTCTCATTTTGTGCTTGCAAAGGACAAATTTACCCTCGGTTTTAGCGCAAATGACGGCAAATTTCAATTTCTCGTGGTTATCAATATAGCTATAAAATTTAACCATAATTCCCCTATTCTGTGTTATCATCGTAAATATCAAGCTTATAAATAGGCTCGTCCTTTAAAATTGAATATTCCTCGGACGAAAGCACTTTTCGCTTAAATTCATCAACATTTTCTACCCAATCGGCACGTGAAAACTCGCTTATTTTGCTTGACGGCGGATAAATTACATCAACGTGAATTTGATTATACCCCTCACCCTCTGCCTCATACTGCCTTACAAGTGAGAAATAATAAAGCTCGTCGCACGTGAACGAAAAAACACCCGTTTCAAAAAGAAGCTCGCAATCATTCAAATCAATTTCGCACATTTTGCAAAATGTATCCAAAATCTCACAAAGCGGGGTTTTAGTTGTAATATTTTCCTTTAAATAAGTTAAAATATCCATATTTTTTTAAGAATAACTCCTTAATTTCCTTGCAACGCTTTCTGCGTTTAAAATTTAATCAGCCATTTTAATTTTAGCAATAGTAATCGTCATTTCTGTTTATAACGTATCACAACGTAGCGATAAAAATAATATTAAATCACCGATTTAACATTATAATCAAATATTTTAGCCACGCCATTGATATTTTTCTAAATCCACCTTGCCGTCAATCACTTCAATACCCTCGCTTATAAGCAAATCCGACTGCACCTTTAAACCGCCGAAAGCGAAATTTTCTGTCAGCTTACCTTTACTGTTTACAACACGATAGCAAGGTATTTTTTGAGGGCTTGGATTTTTATGCAGCGCATTACCAACTGCTCTTGCATAATAAGGATTGCCGCAAAGTGTAGCTATTTGCCCGTAAGTTGCAACCTTGCCATACGGTATTTTCATAACAGTTTTGTATATTTCTTCATTTAATGTCATAATTATCTATACTTAAAGTTTCCTGTCCATTTGCCACAATATCCACAAGACCAACACTCGTATCCATATGGAGATTTTTTCATATATTCTTCCCAAGTTATTTCTCCGTTTTCATATTGTTGACAATACTTGTTCGATATATTATTTCTATATTCTCCAATTTCTTCTTTATTATTAAACCATTTTCCTATGTTCCCACAACTCATACTATGATCATTATTGTTTGTGCAATGCATTTCTTTATGAATATTGTCTTTATTAGATTTTGATTCTTTTGAGATTTTTGCACTCTTTACTTTAGACCATTTTGAATATTTTTTTCCTTTATATGTTCTTATCCGAACATAGTATTTTTTGTTTGATTTTAGCTTGGTTATCTTTTTTGATACCGTTTTAGCACTCTTTATTTTTATTGATTTGTTTCCCTTTTTAAATTTACTGTTAGTAGAATACTGAATTTGGTATCCTGTAATACTTGATTTTTTCTTCCATTTAACTGTAAATGCTTTGTTTTGTGCCTTTACCGATATAATTGTCGTTGTTGGCATTGATGTAGCCAAAACAGTTGTAGGAAATGTCATTGATATTAACAATATTATTGTTGTTATTACTGTAAATATACGCCGTTTCATCATTTTTCTCCTTTATGACCTTTTTAGTTATATTTAAAGTTTCCTGTCCACTTGCCACAATAACTACAAGACCAACATTCGTAACCGTATGGTGACTTCTTATAATATTCTTCAAATGTAATTATTCCATTTTTGTATTGATTGTAATAATCATTATCTACTTGCACCCAGTAATTATCAACTTCACTTCTACTATTAAACCATCTTCCAATATTGCCACATTTTATACTATGATTGCTATTATTCGTACAATGTTTTTCTTTTTGAGTTTTTATACTCTTTACTTTAGACCATTTTGAATAGCGAGTTTTTTTATTTGTTGATTTATATGTTCTTATTCTGAAATAATATTTCTTGCTTTCCTTTAGATTTGAAATTTTCTTAGAAGTTGTTTTTGCTTTTTTAATCTTAATGGATTTTTTATTCTTTTTAAACTTACTGTCGATTGAATATTGGATTTGATAGCCTGTGATTTTAGATTTCTTTTTCCACTTGACAGTAACAGTATTTTCCTTAACTGATAAAGACGAAATACCGACAGTTGGCAATGCTGCGGCAAACGCCGTAATCGGAAAGCAAACGCTATATATCATTATTATTGATAATAAAATTGATGTAATTTTTTTCATTTGATAACCTCTGTTTGATTATTTAAAATTTCTGTTTTCTTAAATACGTTGATAAGCTTCAATTCGGTTAAAGCCAACCTTATTTGTATTTGTATTTCTCTTACCATTCACGAAGTACTTATAAACTTGCGTTTCATTATCAAAAGCATTCAAACACATATAGCGTTACACTTGATTATCACCGGCAAAGTTGGTAAACATTTTATAAGAATCATTGAGAGATATTCTTTTTAATATTAAGCGTTCTGTATTTAGCTCGACTGTACCTAAATGTTTTAAAGTATTCATATCATTCTTGATTTAAAATTAAGACGTTGAATCACAAATTCTTATTTATCATTTTAATTAATCGTTTGCTTCGGTAAATTAAGTAATTAAAATCAATTTCACCAAGGGTTTTATACCACAAAAGCTCATTAAAAAGCGAATAAAGTTCAACCTTTAAATCGCAATATTTTGTCGTTTTGACCTTACTTTTATAAATATCATAAAGGTGCAAATTCTTACCAAAGCCCACCGTAAGGGTAAACAGCTCATATTCAGGCTCAGTCCATGAAACATTGAACGGGTCAATTATCCCTTTTAATGACATTGTTTTATTATCAACAATAAAATTCGGAATCCAATAGTCACCGTGCGCCAAAGTTGACAAAGCATCATCACAATTTACAATTAAATACAAATTCTCATAAGCCAAATTAACTGCATTTTTTACAATCCTTGGCACATCGGAATTATTAGTAAATTCTACTATTTCCTTTGCAAATTCACTGTAATAATCATACCAAGAAGCGTAAATCGCATTGCCAATCGGACCGTATTTATCATTATGAACCGAATGAATTTTTATCAAATTATCTACTATCTCATTAGCAAGTTTAAACTTATTTTTTCTAAAGAAAAGGTTTTTGCTATTTGGTGTTACACCGTCAATCAGCTCCATAGCAAGTACACCCTTGCCATTAACTGTTTCGGTAAAATAAAGCTTAGGAAGCTTGCAATCAACTCTGCTTGATATAAAATCCATACTTTTGTATTCCTGAGCAATCAGTTCAGGTAAATCATTTATCTTTAAAGCAAAACTGTACGGCTCACTATTGATTTTAACTTTATAAACACAACCACTTGCTCCCTTGCCGAGAAGAGAATAATTTAACACTTTGCAATTAAGTTTTCGTTCAATTGCAAGAATAATACTGTCACCTATCATTTCTTTTGGCATACATTTTTCCTCATAATAAGTTGAAACATATTTGCAAAAAATCGACCTTTATAGTTAGAATATATCATAGATAATACTTGTTGTCAATATAACTATACATTTGTTCGACAGGATAACAAGCATAAAAAAACTGCGAAGAATTAAATCTCCGCAGTTTTTTAAATTATTTCGTTTTAACCGTCTTAGCCTTTGACCAAGAGGAATATACCTTTTTGCCCTTTACTGTTTTATATGTACGAATACGAACATAATACTTTTTCTTAGCCTTAAGCTTTTTGACTGTTACTTTTGTTGTCTTTTGCTTTTTAACGGTTACGGTTTTCTTGTTTTTCTTGAATTTCTTGTCTGTTGCAACTTGAATTTGATAGCCCTTTACACCGCTGACCTTTTTCCATTGAACAAATATTGCCTTTTTAGCCGCTTTAACCTTTTTAATTTTAGCAGACTTTGGCTTAGCAACAGACTTCGTTGATGTAGTCGGAGCTTGTTCAAATATTACAATTGTGGAATCTGAAAATGCATCCAAACCTATATTTTCAACAGAATTCGGTATTATTACGCTTGTTAAGCTTGTACAACCATCAAAAGCAAAATTATCAATACTTGTAACGCTTTTTGGTATTATTACATTTTTTAAGTTTTCACAATAGGCAAATGCTGAATCACCAATACTTGTTACAGAATTTGGTATTATTACACTTGTCAAACTTCTACAGCCATTAAATGCAGAAATACCAATACTTGTTACACTATTTCCAATTTTTAATTCTGACAAATTTGTACAATCATAAAACGAAGACCCACCGATACTTGTTACGCCATTTCCAATTGTTACACTTTTCAAACTTGAACAATTATGAAATGTATAAGGTTCAATGTATGTCGTGCTGTCAGGAATTGTCACACTTTTTAAACTTATACAATCACAAAATGCATTCCAGCCAATATTTAATACACTCTCAGGTATTGCCACACTTATTAAATTAGAGCAACCAGAAAACGCATAATTGCCGATGCTCAGCACACTGTTTGGTATTGTTACACTTGTTATACTTGTACAATCTTCAAATGTACAATTATCGATATATGCCACTCTCATACCATCAATAGTTGACGGTATGAGAGCATTTCTTTCATTTCCGGTATACTCACCAATCATGACAGTACCATCTGAATAAGCATAATACTTATAATTGCCATAATACCCATAATAATCATAATAATCATAAACATCGGCAAAAGCTGAAAAATCAACTACCGATACAATGCTCAAAAGCATTGCAAGGGACAAAAATAAACTAATAACTTTTTTCATGTTATTCTCCTCTTTCTAATAACTTGTATTTAGTAATCATTCGTATAAGAGCATCAGATAGTTCAATTAAATTGACTTCTTCATTATACAATTCTCTAAAAGTTTTTCCCTGCATGTCAAAAATCATGCTTTTCAAAGTTTCTACATCATCATTACCATTTAGCTTTTTGATATCTATAATTTTATAAAGATATTTTGCAAAATCTAATGAAACATCCTCTGGTGAAGCTTTTTCACTTTCTTCAACAATTAAATTATAGCAATCAGCTATAGGAACAGCGATACTGCCTTCCCATTTTTGATATTCGATGAAATTGACCATCGTTTTATTCCTTTCTTTAAATAAATTTTACATAAAAGGTGTTTTACTATTATCACAATTCTTAATTACTATTACCTCCCAATTCACGAACTTCAAATACAACATACGTTGTACATCAATTCAATAATACATCATTTGTTGTATTTTGTCAACGAGAGTGTGATTGATATGTCATAATAGAAGCAAGGGGTGATGACATGGGATATTATCCAAGACTCAGAGATTTAAGAGAGGACGCAGATTTGACACAGGACGAACTTGTGAAGCTGCTGAATATGCACAAAACGACATATACAAATTACGAGCAAGGAAAGCGTGAGCCGCCGTTTGAATTAATCATCAAGCTTGCTAAAATTTACAACGTATCAATTGATTATATCGCAGGGTTAAGCGAGGACACAAAGATAAAGAAATAGACACCGAACGATTTTGAAAAATCATCGGTGTCTATTTTATTTTTCGGGAATAAATATGCGCAAAAAATGCACCGAACAAAAGTCCGATGCATTTAAATCCCTCAGTCAACTTCGTTGACAGCTCCCTTTACAAGGGAGCCTTAAAAGGTAAAATATTTTATTTCTTTCTTCTTGCGGCTTTGCGCTTTGCAAGCTCAGCCTCAAGCTCTTTACGCTTACGCTCGTTTTCAAGCTCCTTAGCCTTTTCTTCAGCCTCGACTCTTGCCTTTGCCTCATCATACTGAGCGGCAATTTCATCAAGATGCTTGAAGTTTTCCTTTTGCTCAAGAAGCTTACGAGAAGTGATATAAGCGTCTGCGGCACGGTTAAACATAGCGTGCTTATCCATTTCAGCCTTAGAAGCCTTACGTGCCTCTTTACGCTCGTTGGCATACTTATTCATATCAGCCTTAATCTTAGCAATCTCGCCCTTATCCTTAGCCTTTTTAGCCTCACGAAGTTCCTTATTAAGTTCTTCAAGTCTGTCATCGCACTTATCCTCAACATTGAAGAAGCCCTCAAGAACAGACATTTCAGGCTCTTTGAACTCATTAACCGAGCCAAAGTGCTTAAGATAATTTTTATGAGAAGCAAGCTTTTTCTTAGCAAGCTCAATTTCAACCTTACGGATTTCCTTATGCTGCTCGGTATCCTTTGGAAGAGCCTTAGCAGCGGCAAGTTCAGCCTTAACAGCATTAACGTCCATATTAACGATACCGTCAAGACCTGCATCATATACCTTTTGATAAAGGTCAACCTGACGCATTACGTTTTCAGAATTGAACTTATCAAGTTCAGCGCAAACAAATTGCGAGATTTCGATTTCCTCATTATATTCAATTGCCTCACGGTAAGCCTTTTTAGCGGCTTTCTTTTCCTTGCCCTTAAGGTGCTTATAATCTTCCTTAGACACCTGCTTAGGAGTAGCTGTTGCCGTTTCCCTTGCATTATTAACAAGGTCAACAGCCTCAACAAGCCCTTTATCGCTCAAAGCATCGTTAGCATAGTCCTCAAAAAGAGCACGTACCTTAAGCACACGAACAACAGCCTTTTGCTTCTTCTCTGTAAAATCATAGAAGAAGAAAGGAATTACATTAAGTGTTGCACCGATAGCGGCAACAATAATAAGCACACGAAGAAGAGGAATAAGAACACCGTCAACGTCATAAAGAGCGTTAGACGCATTGAAAATATCCTGACCGTTGGCCGCCTGATCATGAAGTATTTGACCAATAGTTTCGGCTTTGCCCGGAAGCTTACGAGCCATAAGAGCAGAATCGTTTACAACTCTTCTTGCAGTTTCAACATTCATACCAAGCTTTTCCTGAAGAGTAGGAATAACAGATGAAGTGATAAGAGTGATTACAGAGCCGATTGTTGCAACAGCGGCAAACATACCGTCAATTCTTTCGCCGGTTCTGTACTGCTGATAGTCACGGATATCAGCCTGAATAGCAGGGTTAAGAATATGAGCAAACGCACCTACGATACCGTTGCAATACAAGCAAAGGAGTACCATCCAAATAGTTGCGCTTGTAATCTTGCCTGTAAAGAGAATCATTGCAAGGATGAATACAATATTAAGAAGGTTAGTAACAATCTGAACATTTTTCTTACCGTACTTGCGGATAAAGAACGGAGCCATAATCATACCCCAAAGAGCAGAGTTACCGTTAAGTGTTACGATAATACCGTAAACGTTACCCGAACAAGCGCCGCCGTAGTTATAAAGCCAAGCAAGGATATTTGAATAAGCCAATTCAAGGAAGCCTATCCAGCTTGCAAGCGAAATAATCCAGAAATATTTATTCTTTGCAACAGCTTTGAAAGCATCGGTAAATTTAATTTGAATAACGTGGGTCTTAGCCTGAATAATCTTTTCTTTTGTATTTGCATAAACAATTACCAAAAGAGCAGAACCGAGGATACCCAAAATCGGGAACACAAGTCTGTAAACACGGATATCGGTCTGATTAGTATGGAATACGTTTTCGGCAACGATAGGCATAATAAGGTTTACAACAGATGGTCCGAGAGAATATACAATACTCTTAATTGATGCAACGTCAGCTCTTTCCTGTGAGTTAGGAGAAAGAACGTGAATAAGGTTTTCGTACGCATCATAGAAGAACATATATACAAATTGAAGAATAACGTTAAATAAGAGAAGAACAAAGCATTTTGCAAGATAATCTGCTGTTTTGCCTGCGAATAAAACGTTAGTGCCGACAAGAAGTGAAAGCTTGTCATACGGGAACCATACCATAGCTATAAAGAGAATAGCCGAAGGTATACCCATCATCAATATGTAAGGTCGATATTTACCCGCTTTATTACGTGTATTATCAACAATTGTTGCACGCAATCCCGTAAGCGGAATACTTGCGACAGTTGCAATAACATACAAGATATACATATCGGTTGGTGTTATACCGATTGTACCTGTAATAAATACATTTGTTGTTGCGAGCATACAGATATAGCTCATACTAACGATAAGGTATGCGCCTATACCGCCGAATGCATATGAACCAATTTCCTTAAAGGACATATATCTGCCCTTGGGCGGCTCTTTCCAATAGTATTTTACATTGTCAACAAGAGTCGTCACTTTTTGTTTGAGTGAAGCAATGTCTGCCATACTAATCCCCCTTAGTTAAATCATAAGCCATATGATAACACATTAATTTTGCGATTACAACAAAAAAGATACAATTTCTTGTATCTTTTTTATTAAATATATCAAATTGTAGTATATAAAGTGAATTTAGTCCAAATTGAATTCAAAGTCATCATTTCCTTTAATATCGACAATAACTTTAGAGCCTGAAATTTCATAAGAACTTGAAGTTGAAAGCTTGGAAAACGTTTCATCATCAATTTCATCGGGAGATGAATTATCGGTAAACATAAATCCCGAACCCGTTTGCGCCCTCTTGGTATCCATTGCAAAATATTTTAATGCCTTACCTGAATTATCCTCAAGTTCAGAAGTGACATCAAAGAAATACTTTTGCCCTTTAAAATCAGCAAGCGATATCATTTTTGCAATAGAGTTTGAATCAACATTAATAAGATGAGAAGCATTGATATCATTTTGAAGAAGCAAATATTCAAACAGCCCACTCAAGGTTGAACTCATTCCCTTGCCCTGCAAAACAGTGTCAAAAACGGTGGTAACCGAATTATCAACTTTAAAATTACTTGCTATATATGAATATACGTTAAGCAAATATTCATCTTTACCGACCTTGCCGTATCCGCATTTATTCATTATTTTTGAAATATCGGCATTAAATTCCTTTAGCTTGGCATTTTGCGTTTCCTTATCATTTGCATAAGTAATTTTAACACCTGAATTATCATCGAGGAAATCAATTCCGTCAACAAGAACATATTGCGGAAAAGAAGTATAAAACAACCGATTTACATCATCAGAAAGCGAAATATTATATTTAACCTCACTCTTATAATTAAGAACGGCGTTGCAAAGCTTTTCATAAGCTTTGATTGACGATTCGTCAAGAGAAGAATAATGAGCGTCGATAGTTATTTTAAGTTCAATATTATTTTCCGAAGATTTATTGTTGCCGTCTTCATTTACGCTTTTATCACTGCAAGCTGCAAAAAGCGAACACACAAAAGCCGCACTTAATATTAACGATATAGCTTTTTTCATTAATTAACACCTACTTTTTTTAAGCGTTTTTAGTTTATCCTCACATTGAGAGAAAAATTGCCTGTAAGCTAAGCAGTAATCACTGCTTTCTCGGTTACGCCTGCAACCGCCCCCACGACAAATATAAAAATACTTACATTCCTTACACTTATCATCAAGCTTAAAAGAACTTTTTATAAATTCAACACATTTAGAGGTTTTATACATTTGTTTAAATGACGATTCGTTAATATTACCCAAAAGCCATTCATCTGTGCAATAGAAATCGCAAGGATAAACACTTCCGTCACCTTCAACAACAAATTGGTTTGAGCAAAAACCATTCATTCCGCATTGCTCTGCGTTATTACCGTTTATGAGAGATATGTAATTATCAAAAGTACGAATTGAAACAAAATCTCCACGCAAATAATCGTTATAATAAATATTAAAGCCTTTAGTTAAAAAATATGCATAATCGTCGTTATTCATATACATATCGTTTTCTTTTTCACCAAAAGGCTTCAAGCCGACAATAAACTGAATATATCTTAAATCGTTTGACTTAAAAAATCTGTATGCTTTTCTGAAATTAAGTGCCGTATTTTTAGTTAAAACGGAAAGAACATTAAAAGAAACGTTATGTTTTTTCAGAATATCTATTCCCTTTAATATATCATCAAACGAGCTTTTACCGTTTGGATAAATCCGATATTTATTAACTTCCTTATCACCGTCAAGGGAAACGCCGATTAAAAAACCGTTTTCCTTAAAGAAAAGTGCAAATTCGTCATTAATAAGTGTTGCGTTTGTTTGCAGGCAATAATGAACATTAATGCCCTTTTTGTTTGATTTTTTAACGTAAGATACAAAATTTTTATAAAAATCAAGCGAACACAAAAGCGGCTCTCCTCCCTGAAATGTAAAATACACATCGGTAGAGTCCGCAAATTCAAGTGCGCTGTCAACAACTCTTTTTGCAGTATCATCGCTCATAAAGCCTTTTGAAAAATCAGTTCGCTTAGATGAAAGCGAATGATAAAAGCAGTATTCACAAGCGAGATTGCAATTGCTTGATGCCGGTTTGAGCATAACCGAAATCGGCATTTAATCACCTTCTAACCCATTTAGTATATAACAAAAGAAATAAATAGACAAGTGTTATTTACCGTTATCACGATAAAAAACAGAATATTTACAATTTAGAAATTTATTGCCAGTGAATTCTATGTTTTTAAAATTAACTGCCGATATTGCACAATCGGTTATATTTTCAAAGGTACAAGCTGTAATTTTGATGTTTGTTTGGTAAAGATTTTTAAAATAATTATGCGTACCGACTCCTCTATAAACATTTTTAAAAACACAGTTTTCAACCGTTATGCTGTCATTCATTGTATTATCGTATGATGTGAAACCATAAAAGTGGACCTTATCGAGAATGTCGATTTGAATTGCCTCTGATGAATTGAGCATTAAATTTGAATATTGCCCGTTAAAGGTACAATTTAAAAACGTAACATTTTGGCAAGCTGCAAGCTCGGCGTGGTGGGAATAATAATTATTAAGAAAAACAACATTTTGAATTTTAATGTTTTTGGCATGACAAAGGCGCAAAATACATGACTTATTACGATTAAAATTATCGTCAAGCGTTCCGTTTTTTATAATACATTCACATAGTGAGGAATACCCGGGGTACGCTTTATCTTCGGGAGATTTGAATATATTTCCACGCTTGAAATTTGCATTTTTAATCAGCGAGTCGTTCAAATCAATCGTCGTATATGATGTGAGAAAAAGAGTATTTTTAACATTATAATTACCACGTGAAAGCTTGACGGTCAAAGGATTATATTTTGAAGCGTATTTTTTAGTATAATCAAGCGCTCTTGAAAGAGCTGTTGTAATATCGCTTGAGGAATAATAGCTTTTAAGCACACTGCCTTGCTCGTCAATGACGCAAACACTACAAATCGTAAAGCCGTACGAGAAAAAAACACATAAAATCAATACAGCACACATAAAAAAGGAAGTCAATTTATTTTTCAAGATGTCACCTCCGCACATTCCGTATTATTTTTAGAAAAATACGAAATATAATACAAGACAGCTTTTGGAATAATTGACATAGGGAATATATAGTGTTATAATTATTTATCTTTATATTATAGGAAGTAGTGATTTTGAAAAATTATTCGATTACATTACCAAGCTATTCAATCGGCGATAATGTTTATAGTAAAATCGGTGAAATTTGCGAGCCATACGGCAAAAAGGTTATTTGCATAGGCGGTAAAACAGCAATCAGCAAAGTTAGGGATTTAATAATTAATGAATGTAACGGCACAAGCCTTGAAATACTCGATTTTTTATGGTACGGCGGTGACGCTACATACGAAAATGTAAATACGCTTAAAGAAAATGAACTTGTAAAAAAAGCAGATATTATTTTTGGTATCGGCGGAGGAAAAGCGCTTGATACCGCAAAGGCACTTGCATATATTACAAATAAGGAAATATTCACTTTTCCTACAATCGCATCAAACTGTGCGGGAACAACGGCGGTTTCAATTATGTATAATGCCGACGGCAGCTTTAAAGAACCATTTTTCTTTACCGCTCCGGCAAGGCATTGCTTTATTTACACTCCGGTCATTGCAAAGTCACCGGCTAAATATATGTGGGCAGGTATCGGCGATACTTATGCTAAATATTTTGAAGCGGAGATGAGCAGCCGTGGTGAGGACTTAGTTCATTACCACGCACTCGGTGTAACTACATCGCAAATGTGCTTAACTCCCCTTCTCAAATACGGCAAAAAAGCACTTGATGATTTTAAATCGGGCAATGCGAGTTTTGAGGTTGAGCAGGTTGTTTTAGGAATTGTTGTAACAACGGGTATTGCATCAATTCTTTTAACAAACGAGCACATTATTGATTACAACACAGGGCTTGCGCACGCAGTATTTTATGCGCTTACATCCTTCCCTCATATTGAGAAGAGGCATTTGCACGGAGAGGTAGTGGGATACGGTGTGCTTATTCTTTTACTTGTTGATAAAAACGAGGAAATGTTTAAGAAAATGTTTGAATTTAACCGTTCAATCAATTTGCCGACCTGTCTTGCGGACATTGAGATGAATGAGGATGATTTAGATAAGCTTGTGCCTATGGTGTGCGCTATGAAGGACATTGACCACAATCCATATAAAATAAGCGAGGACATGGTATATACAGCTTTTAAAAAGCTTGAAGAATATAGCAAAATCAATTAATTAAGAAAGAGGTATTCTTATGAAAAAAACAATTAAAAAAATTGCAGCTGTTTTATTTGCAGTTGTAATTGCAGTCGCTTGCTTTGCAGGCTGTTCAAAATCGGGCGGCGAGCACGACAAGGCAAACGATTCAAAAAAAGCTAAGTTCGGCATTGTGGTACAAACAGGTGCTAACGGCGCTTTCGTTGATATGAAGGACGGAATCATTGAGGAAATGAAGAAAAACGGTTATGAAAACGCTGAGTTTGACTACAAGGATGCGCAAGGCGATTCAACAACTCTTACAACAATTATCAACGCTATGGACGACGGAAGTTATGACGCAATCTTTACAATCGGCACTGCATGCACGCAAACTCTTGTTAATTTAGCATCTGACACGCCTTGCTTCTTCTGCGCTGTATCTGCCCCTGTTGAGGCTCAGGTTATTACAGATATGAACACACCTGACAAAAATGCAACAGGCACATCAAATGCAATCCCTGTATCGGACATTATTGATATGGGATACAAAATCACTCCTGATGTTAAAAAGTGGGGCTTTATTTATTCAACATCACAAATTAACGCTGTAAATACTGTTGAATCAGCGCAAAAATATCTTGACAAAAAAGGTGTTAAATACGAAAGCGCAACTGTTGAAACATCGGCAGACGTTAAATCTTCAACAGAAACACTTATTAAAAAAGGCTGTGACGTTATCTTCGTACCTAACGATGCAATTGTTCAAGACGGTGTAAGTGCGCTTGCTCAGGTTTGCAACGAAGCAAAAATTCCTACCTACTGCTCATCTGCAACAACAGTAAACAGCGGATGCCTTGCTACTCTTGCTATTGACGATAAGGGCATCGGCGCTAAAACCGCAGACAAATGCATTGAGTATATGAAGGGTACAAAAATTGAGGAAATTCCGGCTGAGGTTGTAGGAATTGACTATTGCACATTCAATTCCGGCACAGCAGATATGCTCGGCGTAAAAGCTCCGGATAAGAACACTATCGGCTACGAAATTCAGGTAGTAAATAAATAATTAACTAAAATACAAACTATTAAGGACAAATTATGCAGGTTTATATTACGGCAATCGAGGAGGGATTTCTTTACGGACTTCTTGCCCTCGGTATATACATTTCACTTAGAATACTTGACATACCGGACCTTACAACAGAGGGTTCATTCGGCTTCGGCTCGGCAGTTGCGGCTATTGTTGCAAGCAAGGGATTGAGCGTTACAAGCTTTATTGCGGCTTTTGCGGCAGGTGTGCTTGCAGGAATTGTAACAGGTCTTTTGCAAACTAAGCTTAAGGTTCACCCTGTTTTGGCAGGTATTATTACAATGAGCGGGCTCTATTCAATAAATTTAATGGTAAGAGGTTCGTCTAACCTTAACTTTAACGATAATTCCGCATTCACAAGATTTTACAAGGCAGTAGGCATAAGCGGTGCGGATAAAAAGATAGCAGGTCTTGTTATCGGTGCGGTTATTTGCATCTTAGTACTTATACTGCTTATTGTATTTTTCAGAACTCATCTCGGTCTTTGCATAAGAGCAACCGGTGACAACCCCGATATGGTAAGAGCATCATCAATTAATGTTGATTTTTCTCTTATTTTCGGTTTAGCGCTTGCAAACGGATTTATTGCCCTTTCAGGTGCGCTTATTTCCCACTATCTCGGCTTAAGCGACCAAAGTTTTTCAAACGGCACGCTTATTTACGGTCTTGCGGCAGTAATAATCGGTGAGGCAATATTCGGCAAAAGGAATGTTGCACTCGGTTTAACAAGTGCGGTAGTAGGCTCGGTTATTTATAAGATTATAGTTGCATTTGTTATTGACGTTTCTCTCTTTGGCAAGAACAGTGAAAACCTTATGAAGCTTACTTGTGCAATCATTGTGGCTGCAACACTCATTGTTCCTGAAATTAAGCACAAAATTGAAAATGCAAAAGCAAAGAAGGAGGCAAGAAAAAATGCTTGAAATTAAAAATGTCTCCAAAACCTTTGCAAAGGATACTGTCAATGAGCACAAAGCATTAAACAACATTAATCTAACGCTTAATGACGGCGAATTTGTAACTATAGTCGGCTCAAACGGAGCAGGCAAATCAACACTTTTCAATATGATATGCGGAACATTTGAGCAGGACAAAGGCAGAATTATACTTGACGGCAAGGATATTTCCTTTATGCCCGAGCACAAAAGAGCAAGGCTTGTCGGAAGGGTTTTCCAAGACCCTATGAAAGGTACTGCTCCTAATATGACGATTGAGGAAAACCTTGCACTTGCGTATTCCCGTGCAGGCTCAAGTTTCTTTTCGCAGGCAATCGGCAAAAAGAAAAGAGAATATTTCAGAGAACATCTTGCAAGATTTGATATGGGACTTGAGGATAGAATGAAAACTAAAATCGGTCTTTTATCAGGCGGTCAAAGGCAGGTTGTCACTCTTTTAATGTGCACAATTGTTACGCCTAAGCTTTTGCTTCTTGATGAGCACACGGCAGCTCTTGACCCTGTAACGGCGGACAAAGTTATGAAAATCACAAACGATATTGTTAGGGAAAACAATATTACCACTATGATGATTACTCATAATATGTCGCAGGCGCTTGTTACCGGTACAAGGACAATAATGATGGACTCGGGAGAAATAATTATTGACCTTGACAGTGTTACAAGAAAAGAAATGAACGTGTCAGACCTTTTAAAGCTTTACCGTGAGCGAGAAATGAAAGAATTTGACAATGACCGTATGCTTTTGCAAAAGGACTAAAACGAAACCAATCCCCCACTCTGTTTAAAAGCAAGTGAGGGATTTTTGTATAAAAAGAGGAGTAAATATGAATATTACAGTATATCTCGGAGCATTAAAGGGCAATGACGAAAGCCTTGAAAAAGCAGTAAGAGAGCTTGGTACACTTATAGGAAAAAGCGGCAACACGCTTATTTACGGCGGCTCAAAATCGGGACTGATGGGATTAATTGCCGAAAGCACATTAAACTCCGGCGGAAAGGTAATAGGTGTTGAGCCTCAATTTTTTATTGATAAAGAACTTCAATATAACGGCTTAACACAGTTAATCATAACTGATGATATGAGCGAAAGAAAGGCGAAAATGATAGAACTCGGCGATGCTTTTATCGCATTTCCCGGAGGCACGGGAACATTGGAGGAAATAAGCGAGGTTATGTCAAAAGTATCGCTAAAACAGCTTAACGCTCCTTGCATATTATATAATTTAAACGGATATTACGACAGTCTTAAAAATTTGCTTAATAATATGATTAAAATGGGACTTTCTACAAAAGAACGCCAAGAAGGAATATTTTTTGCAAATAATTTAGGTGAAATTCGGGAAATTTTAAATTTGAAATAATAACAGCCACTCTCACATTATTAACGAGAGTGGCTGTTACTTTTTTGCGTTTTTGTATTTTATAACGATTGATTTTTAAGCGCTTCACCGAGGGGAGTTTTTCTTATCTTTAAGAGCATTGCAATTGCAACAAGTGCATAACTGACAACGCCCAAAACAAACATTGATATATAACAGCTATTTGAAATTATATAAGGTACATAGCCGGTCATTTGGGTATAAAGATATGATTTAAAGCACCAACGAAGCACAACAGATATAAGCGGAATACTTATCAAAAGCGACAGCACAACAACAATCGACGTCATAATAATATAAAGCCTGCCTATTTCTATATCAGAAAAGCCGAGTATCTTTGTCATAGAAATTGATTTGCTGTTTCTTTCTATAATCTGCTTTGTAAGAATATACATAATCAGCAGAAAAATAACAATTCCAAGCATTTTGAATACCTTTACAAATTCAAGCATAGAAACCTGCATTTGAGTAACAACCTTGTTAAAATCCTTTTCTGTTACGACTGCCGCAACATCGTCATCACTCAAATCATTCAATTTTTCATTGCTGAAATAACCCGTGAAATAGTCGGTATCTTCATTAAACATTTGAAGATAATCGCCCCTACTCATAAACATGGTTATTGCGGCGTCATATTTATAATCACCGGCAATCTTAAATAAATACGTCTTATCGGTATATTTTTTCTTAAGCGTAACCTCATCGCCGATCTTTAAACTGAATTTATTCATCATAGCGCTTGAAACAACAACCTCGCCTGTAGGAATTGAGGTATTGATATATTTACTGTCGTTTGAAATACCATAGACTGAAACGTCGTCTGCCATAAATTTTTTATCAGTTGTTTCAAGAGTTGTAAGACAGAATTTTTCAGCATTTTTGTTGTCGGTTTCTTCTTGATTAATCATTACATATTGGTATTTTGAAATCATACTTTCCTTAACCATATTTGAATAATCCTCAAGAAGTGGTGCGTACATAGAGCCGATAACAACGAGTGTTCCCGCAAGAAATATACCTAAAAACATTGTTAAATAAGACGGAACATTTTGGAAAAGAACACGCAATCTAAACTTGGAGAAAAATCTCATTTTCTTTGGAAGTTTAATAACCTTTTTCTGTCCTCTTTGTTTAAGCTCACCTCTTATAAAATTCAGCGGACTGATTTTAAGTTTTTTAGCAAGAACAAAAGAATTAACCGCAAGCATTATTATAAACGGAGCAATGGTTGTTTCTAAAAATGCATCCATATTCCAAAGCGTTTTATAAGTCGGAAGCGAATAGTTGGAATAATAAACGCTGACGAATGCCTTTTGAAACACGGTATAACCGAACACGTTACCTATCAGTGCACCCATTACCGTCACCACCATTGGCATAAACAGATAATGCCTTATAAGTTCTCCTTTGGAATAACCCATTGCCCTAAGCGTTCCTATAACGTTGGCCTCTTTAGTAATTGTGTTAGAGGTTGTGACTGCAAACAAAAATGCAATGACAATCATAATAATATATGTCATAAGCTGCATTGTTGCCTTGTCGGAACTTGAGTCCTCAATAGAATAGCTTATTGATTTATTTGTATATTTGGCACTGTAATCCTTAATTGTAATAATTTTGCTGTCATCAAACTTGAAATTATTTACAATTTTCTTAAGCTTTCCTAAATCGCTGTAAATTTTGGTACAATTATAAAGCTTTGCGTCGCTTACTGCATCAACAATTTTATAAACGGTATCAAACATATCGTCAAAATCGTTTAAATTATCATTTGACTTATAATCATCAAGACTGATTTTAGGGGCTTTATCAATATTATCTAAATCCCAATCGTCCTCGTTTTCTTCAGCGTCCTCAAGCGCATTTTTAAGATTATTATATTGTTTTTGAGTTATACCTAGTTCTTTTGCAAGTTTTTTATCATCACTTAAACCTGCATTTCTTATTGCGTCAAAATATTTTGATTTGAGCGCATTTTCTGCATCGGTAAATTCGTTTTTTAAACTTTTAACATAAACTCTTGCACTGTCGTACAAATCGTCCACCTGCGACTGAACAAGCGGTTCATCATACTCTTTCAAAATGTTTTCAAGAGAATCGGTTAATTTTTCGCTTCTTGCATTTTCCGCTGTTTCGTCAGCCGGCTTATTGTTATAAATCCACGCATAATTAACGGTTTCGTGTGCATTTGACAGGGTGCTGTAGCCTTCATCGTTCATAACGGCAACGCCAAATCCGACAGCATCAAACATCATATCCGAATTTTTTTCAAACAATGCGCTGTAATCAGAGAGAGCTACTAAACCGCTAACTTTATAATTTTTATTCTTTATCTTAATTTTATCGCCAATTTTAATTTTATTATTTTCTGCAAACATACGGTCAAGAGCTATTTCATCCTTATTCTTCGGGAGCTGACCGCTCATAAGGCATTGCTTATTAACCTTATCTCGCACCTTATAAATACGAAGATTTTTTGAGCCTTTAATAATGTTTTCTTCTTTATAATTAAGTTCGTAAAGTTTTAAATCATTATCATTTTCTATTTGTTTTAATATCTTATCACTCGGATTAATGTTAAAAGAAAGATGACCGTCTTCAATATTATATTTTTCAAAGCTTTCATCACTCATCGCCATAACGGAATTATCAGCAACAAAAAAGCCTGAAACAGCACCTATAAAAAACACAAGAAAAAGAAAAATTGCAACATATTTGCCAAAATCCGATTTTAAATCACGTTTAAATCTTTTGTTTAAAGGATTAAGCATATTCCACCCTCCTTACCATTCAAGGTCAGCGGCAGAAATCTTATTTTCATTTACGTAATTCTTACGAATTTCGCCGTCACGCAAGGTGAACACTCTGTCAGCCATATTTTTAATTGCGTCATTGTGAGTAACCATAATGACGGTATTGCCGTACTTTTTATTAACATCCTCCAAAAGCTTTAAAATTTGCTTAGAGGTGTTATAATCAAGAGCACCCGTAGGCTCGTCACAAAGAAGAATATCGGGGTTTTTAACTACAGCCCTTCCTATTGAAGTTCTCTGTTGCTGACCGCCAGAAAGCTGTGAAGGAAGCTTATCTGCTTGTTCGCTAATTCCAAGCGTATTCATAAGTTCGTCAATATCAAGAGGATTATCGCTTAAATAAGCACCCACCTCAATGTTTTCTCGTACCGTTAAATTAGGAATAAGATTATACATTTGAAAAACATAACCTATATGCTTTCTTCTGTAAAGAGTAAGTTTCTTTTCACTCATTAAACGTGTTTTTTCATTATTAATTGCGATATAGCCCTCGTCGGCAGATTCGATTGCGCCGATGATATTAAGAAGTGTCGATTTGCCCGAGCCGCTCGGCCCAAGCAATACACACATTTCTCCCTTTTCAATAGACAAATCGATTCCTTTAAGCACTTCTACCCTGCTGTCACCCTCGCCGAAATGCTTTTTAATTCCTTTAATTTCTACAAAGCTCATTTTTTCTCCTTTATCTCAACAAGTTAGTTGCCTCTAACTTTAGAATTAAAAAAACGAGGTTAGTTTCGCCTAACCTGTTGTTATAATATCACATTTTGCAAATATTGTCAATTATATTAATAAACAACTATGCTTGAAATTTTAAGAAGCAAAATATATAATTAAATCATTAAAACAAAAAGAGGTGCGCTATGACACTGCAACAGCTTAAATATTTAGTAACCGTTGCCGAATGTAAAAACATTACAGAGGCTGCAGAAAAACTTTTTATATCACAGCCAAGCCTGAGTGCGGCTATACACAATCTTGAAAAGGAAATGGGAGTTACTGCCTTTGTTCGTTCAAACAAAGGCGTCAGCGTAACAAGAGAGGGTGAAGAACTTCTTTCATTTGCACGTAATTTACTTGAACAGGCAGACATAATGAAGGATAGATTTTGTAATGACAAAAGCAGAATGCCTAAATTTTCTGTTTCGTGTCAACATTATTCATTTGCCGTAAACGCATTTGTAGACGTTGTTAATAAATACGATGCAAACATTTACAGTTTTATTCTTCGTGAAACACAGACGGGAGAAATAATTGACGACGTTGCAAACGGAAGAAGTGAGCTTGGTATTCTTTATCTTTTTGAACACAACGAGGATGTACTGACTAAGCTTTTTAAAAAGAACGATTTGGTTTTTGAAGAAATATTCAAAGCCTCCCCTCACGTATTTATAAGCAAAAATCACCCGCTTGCAAATAACGAGATTATCACTCTTGAAGAATTAAAGCCTTATCCTTATTTGGTTTATGAACAAGGAAAACGCAATTCTTTTTATTTCAGCGAAGAATTTTTAAGCGTGCTTGATATGCCGAAAAATATTCAGGTTAGGGACAGAGCAACCCTTTTTAACCTTGCTATCGGTCTTAACGGCTTTACCGTAAGTTCCGGCGTTATTGACAAAGAGCTAAACGGCGAAGATATTATTTCAAAAAAGCTTGATATGGACTGCACTATGAGAATCGGTCTTATAAAAAAGAAAAATATTATTCTTTCACGCTACGCAATTTCTTATATTGATTCTATCAAAAAGCACACAGCTATAGTTTAAGCCTATAGCTATTGATGGTTTTTAAGTATTTTTCAAAACAATATTAATGTGCTAAACTGTACTCATCAACAAACGAAAGGATTTTTTGATTATGAGTACATTAAAAACACCGTTTATATATGATTTTGTAGGAAGTTTTCTTAGACCGCAGGCTTTAAAAGACGCCAAAACAAAATATCAAAATAACGATATTACAAAAGATGAATATGACAAAATCGTAAACGAGGAAATCACGAAATTAGTAGCAAAACAAAAAGAACTCGGATTCCACGTAATTACTGACGGCGAGTTCAGAAGAACTTTCTGGCATCTTGATTTTATGTGGGGCTTTGAAGGAGTAGAGCACAAAGCAACAGGAGGCGGAGTACCGTTTAATGATGAGCTTGCTGTACTTGACGATACATATTTAATCGGCAAATTTAAAGCCAAGGCTCACCCATTCGTTGAGTATTTCAAATTCTTAAAGCAATTTGAGGATGAAAACACCGTTGCAAAATATACAATTCCTGCACCGGCGCAAACTTATTTGCAGTTTATTGTGCCCGGCAGCATTGAAAAAACACGTAGGTTTTACGAAACGAATGAAGAACTGATTGAAGATATAGGCAAGGCTTATCAGAACGTTATAAAACAATTTTACGATGCAGGTTGCCGCAATCTTCAGCTTGACGACTGCTCTTGGGGTTCGGCAATCGGCGACAGCGCAAATAAAGACGCTTTCGGAATTGACATCAACGAATTTAAAAAACAGCTTTTAAGCGTAAACAACCTTGCGCTTGAAAATAAGCCTGATGATTTAGTAATCACCTCTCATATTTGCCGAGGCAATTATCATTCAACATTCTTCTCAAGCGGCGCTTACGACCCTGTGGCAGACTATGTATTTGCAAGAGAAAATGTTGACGCACTTCTTCTTGAATATGACGACGAACGCTCAGGCTCATTCGAGCCGCTTGCAAAGGTATCTGCTGACAAAAAGGTAGTTTTAGGCTTAATCACAACCAAATCGCCCAAGCTTGAGGACAAGAACGAGGTTATTAAAAGGATATATGAAGCGGCTAAATATATTTCTCTTGACAGACTTTGCTTAAGCCCACAATGCGGCTTTGCCTCCTGCGAAATCGGCAACAAGCTTACCGAGGAGGAGCAATGGGCAAAATTAAAGCTTGTTAAAGAAATCGCCGAAGAAGTTTGGGGATAAATAAAAGGATTACATAAAAATCAAACTGTAGAATAATTCAAATAAAGCCATTCAATCTGAAAAAGACTGAATGGCTTTATTTATGGTTATTAAACTTTTAAATGAAGCGCTTCAAGTTCGCTTTTACGTCATTTTCACATGAGCGCATAGCCAAAGTATGGTTTCATCAAAAAGCTTATTCAAGCCCAAACCAAGAAGTTCTGAGCCGTATTTAATAACATCACATGAACAGCCCGCCACCTTCAAAAGCTTTAATGCTTTATCTCTCGTAATATTTGCGCTCATCTCGTCCTCTAAATCACACAATACTTGCGCTTACAACTGCATTGAATATTGCATTTGCAAGAATTTTATGCCCTTGAGCGGTTAAGTGCTCTTGGTCGGTTTCGCTTGGTTGAACATAATCGGCAGCACTTATTATATTAGTGTTCTTTTCATACGCAATTCTTTTATATTCATTATGAAGCGCTTTAGCAGTTTTTACAGAATTAGTGTCAAACTCAGGGTCGTATTCCTCTTTCCAAACATTTTCTCCAAGAAAAATCGGAGAAACAACTAGAATTTTCTCAGGTGAAATATATTTTGAAAATTCATCAATACACAAACCGAGACCCTTGGCGATTTTAAACGGATTTGAATTATAATAAGATTTACAATCATTCGTACCAAGCATAATAATCGCAGCATCAATAGAATAATTCGACTCTAATATTTCAGGCAGAGATTCGAGACCGTTGCGATTTTTTCTGTTAGCATCGTCAAATATGGTTGTTCTGCCGCAAAGACCTTCTTCTAAAACACGAACATTTTGAAGCTTTTCCTGCAAAATACTCGTCCATCTGACGCCCCAAGGGTATCTTTCGTTAGTCTTTGGAATCAAACCCCAAGTGTTTGAGTCGCCAAAGCATAAAAGTTGTTTCAAAATAATCACCTTGCTTTAATTATGAATTGTTATATGTTTATTATAGCATCAATTCCTACTTTGTCAATAGGTTTTTAGGTATTTATGTTTATTTTGTAACAATATAGCGGTGATAATTGATATAAAAATAAAAAAGAGAAGCAACAAATGCTTCTCTTTTTTGGTGGCTCATCGGGGAATCGAACCCCGGACACCTTGATTAAAAGTCAAGTGCTCTGCCATCTGAGCTAATGAACCGTATAGCACCCTGATATCAGGGTGTTGGCTGGGGAGGCGGGATTCGAACCCACGCATGACGGAGTCAAAGTCCGTTGCCTTACCGCTTGGCTACACCCCAATGTAGGGATAAATATAAAAAGTGGGGTGGGATATCGGATTCGAACCGATGACCTCCAGTGCCACAAACTGGCGCTCTAACCAACTGAACTAATCCCACCATATATGCAAAAGCACTTTCGTGCTGTTACCCCAAACAATGGCGCGCTGAGAGGGACTCGAACCCCCGACCTACTGCTTAGAAGGCAGTTGCTCTATCCAGCTGAGCTATCAGCGCATTGGAGCGGGTGATGGGAATCGAACCCACACGACCAGCTTGGAAGGCTGGGATTCTACCATTGAACTACACCCGCGTTGCAACGTTCATTATTATACATAACACATTGCAAAATGTCAAGTCTTTTTTTAATTTATTTTAATTTTAATATCATCATTTTCTACAGAAAGAGAAAGAGACTTAATTTCCTCATCCTGATTAAATACAATCGCATTAGCAAGTTTTTCTTCAACATCACGTCTTACGCAATCACGAAGTCCTCTTGCATTTTTCTTTGAGCCGAATGCTTTTTTCGCAAGATAAACCGGAACACTTTCATCGTAAGACATAATAATTGCCTTATCCTTAAGACTTTCAACAAGTTCACCGAGCATAAGCTTAGCAATTTTTTCAAAATCATCATGAGTGAGCTGATTAAAAATAACAATTTCGTCTACCCTGCCCAAAAATTCAGGACGCATGAAGCGCTCAAGGGCTTTCATTGTAACTTCTGCATTAATATCGTTTGCCGTTTTATTGAAACCTAACGAAGCAGAATCGGTAGAACCTGCATTCGAAGTCATAATAATAATTGTATTTTCAAAATTAACACTTCTGCCCTGTGCGTCTGTTATTCTGCCCTCATCAAGAATTTGAAGAAGAATATTGAGAACATCCTTATGTGCCTTTTCAATCTCGTCAAAAAGGATAATACTGTACGGCTTACGTCTAACCTTTTCTGTAAGCTGACCGGCATCATCATAACCAACGTAACCTGGAGGCGAACCGATAATACGGGAAACGCTGAATTTTTCCATAAATTCGCTCATATCAAGACGAATAAGATTATCCGGGCTGTCAAATAAACTATCTGCAAGGCGCTTAACAAGTTCCGTTTTGCCGACACCCGTAGGGCCTACAAATATAAACGACTGCGGTCTTTTTTTAGGGCTGATATTCACTCTGCCCCTTCTGACAGCATTTGAAACCTTTTCAATAGCCGTATCTTGACCGATTATATGCTCTTTAAGTTCGCTTTCAAGATTTGCAAGCTTTTTAATATCATTTTGCTCAATCTTAGTTGCAGGAATACCGGTCCAAAGTGATATAACCTTTGCTAAATCAGACTCCAAAACCTGATTATCGGATGCTTTTTCCTTAAGGTCGGCTATTTTTTCGTCAAGTTGAATGACTTCACTTTTAAACTTAGTTACAAGCTCGTAGTCAATTTCTTCGTTTTCCTCAGGATTGGAAAGCCTTTCTATATTGCTCTCTAAAAGTTTTTTTCTGTCAAGTGCCATCTGGTATTGGCTGATAGCCGGATTGCGCAAATTTGCGCTTGTGCAGCTCTCATCAAGCAAATCTATGGCTTTATCGGGAAGATATCTGTCAGTAACATATCTTTCGGACATAGTAACGGCTTTATATACAAGCGAGTCTGAAATCTGCACCTTATGATAATCTTCATAATATCCCTTAATGCCAACAAGCATTTTATATGCATCGTCAATTGACGGTTCTTCAACCTTAATAGGCTGAAAACGTCTTTCAAGAGCGGCATCTTTTTCGATATATTTTCTGTATTCATTAAAGGTAGTAGCGCCGATTACTTGAATTTCACCTCTTGAAAGAGCAGGCTTAAGAATATTGGCAGCATTCATTGTACCCTCTGAATCGCCGGTACCTACAAGATTATGAACCTCGTCAATAAATAAAATAATATTACCCTCGTGTTTAACTTCATCAACAAGGCCTTTAATTCTGCCTTCAAACTGGCCCCTGAACTGAGTGCCGGCAACAAGTGCGGTAAGGTCAAGAAGGTAAATTTCTTTGTCAGCAAGACGTGCAGGTACCTCTCCCTTGGCAATTTTGATTGCAAGGCCCTCTGCTATAGCGGTTTTGCCGACGCCCGGCTCACCGATAAGGCATGGGTTATTTTTTGTTCTTCTGCAGAGAATTTGAACTGCACGTGCAATCTCGCTTTCTCTGCCGATAATATTATCGATTTCGCCATGCTTAGCACGTTCAGTAAGATTAGTACAGTAAGTATTGAGGAATTTTCTTGAATCATTCTTCGCTCCTCTTTTACCCTTTCTGCGCTTTTTACCGTTTGGCTGAGAATCGGAATTATCGGTGGTAATTTCTTCTTCACCGTCTTCTGTCGGAGAAAGAGCCCCGTTAATTAAGTCGGAAAAAGGCATAGTTTGAGCACCGTCAAAATTTTCAGGATTAAACATTTCGGACAAATTATCAAGATTAAAATCGCCCATATTTTCCATAAAATCAGCCATTTGCTCGCTTGCAGCTTCAATTTCCTCGTCGCTGATGCCAAGCTTATCAATCATTTGATTAATTGAACCGATATTAAGCTCCCTTGCACATTTAATGCAAAGTCCTTCAGGAGTAACCTTATCATTTTCCATTTTTTGAATAAACACAACCGCCGGTCTTTCACCGCAGCGTGAACACATTTGCTGTTTCATTAAATCACCTCGTAATAGGTAGTCAGCTTATTTTTCAGAGGAATCGCTTTTTTCTTTATTTTCCTTGAGCTGACGAATAAATCCCGGTGCGTAACCGAAAAGGGACGCAAAAGCAAGAATTGCAGAAATAATAACCATAATCATTATTACGGTATTATTAAGTTCCAAGCCTTTAAAGAAGTCAATGCTGAGAAGCGCACCGTCAGGGCCGATAGCAATAATTGTTATCATAAAAGTATAAAATACAACAGTTGCAAGTTTTCCCCAAACCTCAGCGGCAACAGGGCGCATACCCTTTGACATCAAAATAGCTGCGCCGATAACCATTAACAGTTCTTTAAATATAAAAAGGAACAAAATATACTTAAGCGGGCCGTCCCAAAACTTAACAAGCAAAATAATAACAATTGCTATCTGTGACAGTTTATCCGCAATAGGGTCAAGAATTTTGCCGAGATTTGACACCATATTATATTTTCTTGCAATTTTGCCGTCAAACACATCGGTTAAAGCCGCAACAATCATAGTTATAAAAGCGGCTATGTATTGTTCTTTAATAAAAAGAACGGAAAAAACAGGAATAAGTGCAATTCTTACAAAGCACAACCAGTTAGGAATTGTATTCCAATTTTCAAAAAGGTCTTTAACATTTTCATTAAATTTACTCATAGCTTATCCTCCTCATATCAAAGGGTTGAATTTATTAATATATTCTATAATCACACTGCTTCTAAGCTGTGTAACAAACTGATTTTGTGTGGTCATAATATCAAGCACAAATTCACAAACAGCTGAAATCACAATCAAGTAAGCTCCGGATTTAACCAAGCCGAATACTCCGCCGAAAAAACTGTTTGTTTTGTGAAAAGGAAGTTCCTTTTCTTTTCTTATTTTTTTTGCAAAAGAAAGTATAATATTTGTTATTACATAAAAAAGAACAAAAGTCAATAGAATTAAAAGTATTTTAATAATTTCTTGAACAATAGGACAAAGAATATTATCCGTTATATAAACAGCGGCTTCGTTTGAATTAATATTTGAAAGCGATTTAACAGTCGAATTATCCTTTACAAAAAATGAAAAGGTGTTTGCAAAAGATTTAACGTTTTCTGTAAATTTTGTTATTTCGCCCGAATCATTAAGCTTTTTTGATACATATTCAAGAATATATCTTCTTACAACTTTATTATATATTATAACATTATAATTATTGCCTACAAAAAGAGAAAGCGGAACTGCAATAATAAAACGAAGCGCTGACAAAAGTGAAATTAAAAATCCCCTTTTAATACCGACAAAAACGGTCAAGGCAACAAATATAACAAGTGTCAAATCAACAAGGTTCATTATTTATCACTCTCATTTCTTTCAATAAGAGATTGCCTGTGAATAAATACAGCAGAGCCCATTTGGCAAATTGATTTAACGGAATCGTCAACGCTTACTCTTTTCTTTTGCTTCATATTGCCAAGAGAATAAGTGACGATATTACTGTCGGTCAGCACACTTACAACGCTTGGCGATGCCGAAATATATCTGATATTACCGTTAACCGTTGTTTCGCTTTTTGTATTGCCACCTGCTCTTACTCTGACAAGTTTATTTTCCGTAGAATTGCTGTAATCGTTATAAGCCAAAACAAGCTCATCATTAGGAGTAAACGTATAGCAAACAGTATTTATTTTTCCACATTCAAAAACGGTCTTTAATTTCTTTTGATTAGAAACAATGCCGATATAATCGTCTGCCACAACGTATAAATTATCGCTGTTGTATTTAAGTTCAAGAACGTTACAGTTTGGCAAATCAAGAATTGCCTTTGGCTCGCTTGTGCCGACATTCATAGTATAAAGTTTTACCTTAAGCTGAGCATTTTTACTGTTAAGTGCAACAAAGGCAATTTTACTGCCGCTGTTATTAATCGCTATGTCAACAATATAGCCATAATCCAAATCATAGCTCATTTTTTTATCAAGCGATTTATTGTAAACAGTCACGTTGCAAAGCTTATCACCGGAAAGAGTTGCAAGCACAGTGTTTCCGTTTTTAGCTACGTCGCCGCAAAGAATATTGCCTTTGAGTTCATTTTCATACACATTTTCGCTGGTATTGTCAAGGCGCATTTTTGTACTTCCTTGGTCAACAAGCAAAGAATAAATACCTGAAGTTTTAATAACAGGATTTGAATAGCCGTGGTCAAAGGTATACTTAGCGACTGCCTTTTTTGTATCAATAACAGTAAAGGTTGACGGAGTTAAAACGCCGAGCTTATTATTAATATTTTTAACTGTCACATTTTGAGATGAATCAAGATTATAAGAAAAATTATTTTTATCTACATTTTGGGAAATGGAAAGTTTACCGCTTGAATCGGTAAAATGCTCTTTAACGGTATTAATATTAATCTCGCAAACCTTCATTACAATTAATACTGCAACAACAATGGCAATTATAATCCAAATGATAGTTTTATTTTTTCTGTCTTTTTTTGCTTTCAGCTCTTTTTTGCGCATTTCACGCTGATTGCCTGCCACATATCTCACCTGCCTAATAATTAATCTTATTCAAATAAAGCCCCTGTGGCGGAGCAGTTTTGCCTGCACGCTTACGTTCTTTTGAAAGAATTATATCTTTCAACTCATCTTTTTTTATTTTTCCTTCAGACACAAACAAGAGAGTGCCAACCATAATTCTTACCATATTGTAAAGAAATCCGTCAGCTTCAACTTTAAAATATACAATATCTCCCTCTCGCCAAACCTTAAAAGCTTTCACACTTCTTACCGTATCCTCAACATCGCTTTTAGCCGAGCAAAATCCCGAATAATCGAACGTGCCGACATAAGCCTGCGCCTGAGAATTAAGATAATCGGCATCAATGCTACGCCTGTAATAATAAGCATATTTCGGCAAAAAAGCATTAGGCCTTTTGCCATTATAAAGCTTATAAATATATTCTTTTGATTTGCAGGAATATCGAGGGTGAAAATCGCTTTCACATTCCTCGCAATCAATAACGGCAATATCATTTGGAAGCTTTGAATTAAGCGCCATAATAACGCCCTCATTTGATATATTCATATCCGTTTCAAGAGTGAGAACATACATATTTGCATGAACAAACGAATCCGTTCTGCTGCAACCGGTCACGTCAAGTCGCTTTAAAAAAACCTTTTCAACAGCGTCTTGAAACACCTCTTGAACGGTAACGGCATTTTTTTGCACCTGCCAGCCGTGATATGAAGAGCCGTCATATTGAATTGTTATTTTTAGTTTTCTCATATTACTTTTTTAAATATAAAATTAAACGAAATAAGAAGCGCAATAAACACAATTACTGCCGCAAGAGCAATATAATCTCTTGCCTCAAATTTCATAACCTTCATTTTTGTCCTGCCGTCGCCGCCACGGTAGCAACGGCATTCCATGGCGTATGCAAGCTCATTGGCTCTCCGAAACGCTGAAATAAAAAGAGGAATGAGAACGGGAACAAGTGCCTTTGCCCTATGGATAAGACCTCCTGAATCCATATCTGCACCACGTGATTTTTGAGCGGACATAATTTTATCAATTTCTTCAATCAAGGTAGGAATAAATCTCAAAGCAATGGTCATTGTCATCGAAATTGAATGAACGTCAATTTTTAATATTTTAAGCGGCTTCATCAGCCTTTCAAGCCCATCCGTCAGTTCATTAGGCGAAGTAGTATACGTTAAAAGCGAACTTATAACAACAAGGGTAATAATTCTAATTGCCATAAACACGGCAGTCATAATGCCGTCCTCGGTTATTTTGAGTTTCCAAATTTGAACAAGCGGCTCACCCTTACCGTAAAAAAGATTAAGAACAGCCGTAAACAAAATAATAATTGCAAGGGGTTTGATACTTTTAAACACCGTTTTAAGAGGTATTTTGGAAATAAGCACAAGCGCAATTGTTGCAACCACAATAACACCGAGAGCAGGCAGGGTTTTGCAAATAAAAATTGCAACTATAAGCAAAACAGTAAGAATAATTTTCATTCTTGAATCCATTTTGTGAACAACGGAATCGCCCGGGAAATACTGACCTATCGTGATATCCGTAATCATTAATAAGCACCTCCCGCCAAAAGCCTTTTATATTCTTCAACGCCCTGCTCAACCGTATAAATATCGGTTCGGCAATCAATGCCCGACGCCTTAAGTTTCAGGAATATATCTGTTATTTCGGGAACATTAAGCCCCATTTTCTTAAGCTCGTCGCCATGAGAGTATACCTCATTTACACTGCCGCAAAAAGCAAGCTTGCCCTTATTCATAACAATAACCTTTTTGCAAAGCTTGGCAACGTCTTCCATAGAATGGGAAACAAACAAAACAGTATTTCCCATTTGGCTTTGATATTCTTTAATAAGATTAAGTATAGTATCCCTACCCTTAGGATCAAGTCCGGCACACGGCTCGTCAAGAATAAGCACCTGAGGTTCCATAGCAATAATTGATGCGATTGCAACACGCCTTTTTTGACCGCCGGAAAGGTCAAACGGTGATTTTTTTGAAAATTCATCAAACGAAAGACCTACAAATTCCATACTTTTTCTTATTCGTTTGTCAATTTCGGCTTCATCAAGCCCCATTTGTTTTGGCCCAAAGGCTATTTCCTTATAAACATCCTCTTCAAAAATTTGATATTCGGGATATTGAAAACAAAGACCGACTGCAAAGCGAACCTGCCTGATTTTTTTTCTGTTTTCTTTAGTCCAAATATTTTCACCGTCAAGAATAACATTGCCCTTATGAGGCTCAAGAAGCCCGTTTAAATGCTGAATAAGGGTAGATTTTCCGGAGCCTGTATGACCGATGATTCCAACAAGTTCTCCTTTTTCAATTTCAAGGCTTACATCATCAAGTGCAGCAGTTTGAAACGGAGTTCCCATACTGTAAAGATATTCAAGATTTTCGCAGACAAGAAACGCCATTTATACTTTTGCCTCCAAAGTTTTCTTTAATAATTCAACGCAATCATCTGCGTTTAAAATTGTATTTTCACTTTTCAATCCAAGCCTATGTATAAGCTCTGTTGACTGAGGAACGTCAAGACCGAGTGACTTAACCTCATCAAATTTTGAAAACACGTTTTGTGGTGTATCATCAAGTTTAATTTCACCGCCGTCCATAACAACTACCCTATCAGCCTGAACCGCCTCATCCATATAATGAGTTATAAGAACGATAGTAATTCCGTCTTCCTTATTAAGCTTTTTAATCGTACTTAAAACCTCTTTTCTGCCGCTTGGATCAAGCATAGCAGTAGGCTCATCAAGAACGATACACATTGGCTTCATAGCAATTATGCCTGCAACGGCAACACGCTGTTTTTGACCTCCGGAAAGCTTATTCGGCGCTTTAAGGCGATATTCATACATACCCACCGTTTTAAGGGCATTGTCAACCCTTTTTCTTATTTCTTTAGGTTCAACTCCTAAATTTTCGACGCCAAAAGCAACGTCCTCCTCAACAATAGAGGAAACGATTTGGTTATCGGGATTTTGGAAAACCATTCCGACCTTGCGCCTGATATCAAATATAGTTTCATCGTCCACAACTTTTTGACCGTCAACGATAACCTCACCGCTTTGAGCAATATTAATACCGTTAATAAGCTTAGCCGTTGTTGATTTACCTGACCCGTTATGGCCTAAAATTGCAACAAAGCTGCCTTTTTCTATTGTCAAATTAAAATTCTTAAGTACATCAACAGTAACCTGATTTTCATCGTCATCATCAATCGCATAAGAAAAGTTTACATTTTTAAATTCAATTAAATTCATTATTTCAACATCCAAATTGCCGTTGAGCCGCAAGGAAGAACTCTGCCGTTTGAAGAAACAGGAATACCAATTTCATCAGCGCTAACCTTTCCGCCTCGTTTATTAGTAATTACATCATCAAGAATATATTTCATAACAGAAGCTGAAAGCCCTGTAGTATATGAATTGAGCATAACCATAAGCGGTTTATCAGAAAGCACCTGCTCAACAAGCTTTACAAAATCGTAAATGCTGTCCTCAAGATGCCATATTTCACCTTTAGGACCTCTGCCGTAGCTCGGAGGGTCAAGAATTACGATATCGTACTTATTGCCTCTCCTGATTTCACGATGAACAAATTTAATGCAATCATCAACAATCCATCTGATTTGACCGTTGTTAACTTCGGACGCAGCTGCATTTTCCTTTGCCCATTGAACCATACCTCGTGAAGCATCAACATGAACTACCGAAGCGCCCTCTTTAAGGCAAGCAACCGTTGCACCGCCGGTGTATGCAAAAAGATTAAGAACTCTGACCTCACGGCCGTCAGCTTTCGCTTTTTTGATAACCTCTCTTGTAAAATCCCAATTTACTGCCTGTTCCGGGAATATTCCCGTATGCTTAAAGCCCATGGTTTTGATGTTGAAAGTTAAATCCTTATATTTTACCTGCCAAGATGAAGGAATTTTAGTATGTATCTGCCATCTGCCACCACCTGTTCTTGAACGAAGGTAGGTAGCATCAGGCTGAAACCAGTATTTATTTTCCTTTTTACTTTTCCATATAACCTGAGGGTCAGGTCTGACAAGAATCTCTCTCGTCCATCTTTCAAGCTTATAGCCGCCGCTGCAATCTATAAGTTCATAATCTTCCCAATCTTTTGAATATCTCATATATTAAATCCTTTATGACAATCTGTTCCTGACAACGTCTGCAATTTTGTTGCCGAGGGTTGTTATCTGTTCTAAATCGCTGCCCTCAAGCATTACACGAATAAGCGGTTCTGTTCCGCTCACACGAACAAGAACACGACCCTCGCCCATAAGTTCCATTTCAGCCTGCTGGACAGCAGAAATGATATACTCATCATTATTGTATTTTTGCTTACCCTCAGGTGTAACCTTAACGTTTATAAGCACTTGAGGATAAACCTTCATAACTTTAGCCAACTCAGAAAGCTTTTTACCTGATTTAACTACTGCTTCAATAAGCTGAACACCTGAAAGTTCGCCGTCACCCGTTGTTGCGTAATCGAGAAAAATAACGTGACCGCTTTGTTCGCCTCCGATATTGTAGCCTTCCTTTAACATTCTTTCAAGAACGTATCTGTCACCTACTGCGGTTTTGGCACAGGCAATATCATTTTCCTCGCAAAACTTAAAGAATCCCATATTGCTCATAACCGTAACAACGGCGGTATTTTTAGCAAGAGTGCCTTCGTCTTTCATTTTCTTTGAGCAAATAGCAATTACCTTATCGCCGTCGACAAGTTCGCCGTTTTCATCAACGGCAAGCATTCTATCTGCGTCACCGTCAAAAGCAAGGCCCAAATCAAGCGAAGCATCCTTAACAAATCGCATAAGTTCCTCAGGATGAGTTGAGCCGCAATTGTCGTTTATATTTGTTCCGTCAGGTGTATCGGAAAGCATTAAGCATTTAGCACCCAACGAAGTAAATATTTCCTTAGCACAAACCGAAGCACTGCCGTTAGCGCAGTCAAGAGCGATTGAGAGACCGTCAAAACGAACATCCGTTGTTGAAACAACGTGTTTAACATAATCACTGACTGCCGTTTTGCAATAAAGCCTATTGCCGACTTTACCGCCGGTAAGAACCGGAATTTCCTCGGCGTTGTCAAGAATGATTGCTTCAATTTCATTTTCAAGATCATCATCAAGCTTATAGCCGTTGCCCTGAAAAATCTTAATTCCGTTATATTCGCAAGGATTGTGAGAAGCAGAAATCATAACGCCTGCCTCACAGCCGTATTTATCAACCAAATAAGCAACTGCAGGAGTAGGAACAACACCTACCGAAAGAACGTTACATCCGACCGAACAAAGCCCTGCCGTAAGTGCCGCTTCAAGCATATCCCCCGAAGCACGAGTATCCTTACCGATAAGAACCGTCGGCTTTGCCGATTTGCTTTCCTTAAGCAAAACCATAGCAGCCGCTCTGCCTATTTGAAGTGCAAGTTCAGAAGTCAAATCAACATTTGCAACTCCTCTTACACCGTCTGTACCAAAAAGTCTGCTCATAATAGTTCCTCATTTCTATATAAATTCAATTATTATAAAAGTGATTGTTGACCGGGTTGTTCAATTCCCAAATGCTGATATGCAAGAGGAGTAACACATCTGCCTCTCGGCGTTCTTGAAAGGAAACCTATTTGCATAAGATAAGGCTCATAAACGTCCTCAATAGTAACCGATTCTTCGCCTATAGCCGCCGCAATCGTATCAAGCCCTACAGGACCGCCGTTATAATTTTTAATCATAGTTGTTAATAAAACTCTGTCTATATTATCAAGACCGAGATTATCTATTTCCATTCTTTCAAGAGCGTCAACTGCCGCTTCCTTACTGATTACACCGTCATACTTAACCTGAGCAAAGTCACGGCTTCTTTTAAGAAGTCTGTTAGCAATACGAGGTGTTCCCCTTGAACGAGAAGCAATTTCCATAGCGCCTTTTTCATCAACAGGGATATTAAGAATATCTGCGCTTCTTTTAACTATTGACGAAAGTTGCTCGTTCGTATACATTTCAAGCCTGAAAATCACGCCGAACCTGTCACGAAGAGGTGCTGAAAGCTGGCCTGCACGGGTGGTTGCGCCGATAAGGGTGAAATGCGGTAAATCAAGCCTTATTGACCTTGCCGAAGGACCCTTGCCGATAATAATATCAAGTGCTCCGTCCTCCATTGCCGGATAAAGGACTTCCTCAACCTGCCTGTTAAGGCGGTGAATTTCGTCAATAAATAAAACGTCACCCTCCTGCAGATTTGTAAGAAGAGCCGCCAAATCGCCCTGCTTTTCAATAGCCGGACCGCTTGTCACACGAAGATTAACACCCATCTCATTTGCAATAACACCTGCAAGAGTAGTTTTGCCGAGACCGGGAGGACCATACAAAAGAACATGGTCGAGTGCTTCCCCTCTTCCCCTTGCCGCCTGAATATAAACGGCAAGATTTTCCTTAACCTTATCCTGACCGATATAATCGTCAAGTACCTTAGGTCTTAATGAATTTTCTATATCGTTATCCTCAGGAGTAAAATCAGAAGTAACTATTCTGCTTTCAAAATCCATTTCGGTTTCCTGCATAAACGATTACCTCCTTATAAATTCTTTGAAAGCTCTTTCAAGCCGTACCTAATCATTTCATCAACCGACATTGAGCTGTCAAGCGAGCCGACAACAACCACTGCATCCGACTGCGAATAGCCGAGAGAAACGAGAGCCTCAATAGCCTCTGCGCTTGCACTGTTATCAATATTTTTCTGCAAATTGGAAACAGTAGCAGAAGCCGCTTCGGTAGCGATTGAGCCGATTTTATCCTTAAGTTCAAGAACTACTCTTTCAGCCGTTTTCTTTCCGACGCCCTGCGCTGCAGTAATCGACTTAGCGTCACCGGATGCTATGCAAAGTGCAAGCCTGTCGGGAGTGAGTTCGGAAAGAATTGCGACAGCCGCCTTAGGACCGATACCCGATACGGTAATAAGAAGCTTAAAAGTATCAAGCTCCGCAGTGGTGGCAAAGGCATACAAATCCATTGCGTCCTCACGAACTGCAAGGTGAGTAAATACATTTATTTCCTTGCCGATTTCGCCAAGTTGCTTAGCAGTATTAAGGGAAGTGAAGCACTTAAAGCCGACACCGCCGCATTCAACAACTATAAAATTAATATCGCAAGCAGTAAGCTTGCCCCTTAAATTATATATCATAACAAATCCCTTTATTTCAGTGAATTAAGCTTACCCATCATTGAGCCGGAGCAATGACCGTGGCAAATAGCCATAGCTAAAGCGTCGGCAGTGTCATCCGGTTTAGGTATTTTAGCAAGACTGAGCATTAACCTCGTCATTTCCTGCACTTGCTTTTTTTCAGCCCTGCCGTAGCCAACAACCGCCTGCTTAACCTGAAGAGGAGTATATTCAAAAATATCAACCCCGTAATTTTGAGCCGAAAGAGTGATAACTCCCCTTGCCTGCGCCACATCAATAACTGTCTTTGCATTATTGTTGTAGAAAAGCTTTTCCATACTCATAACCTCAGGCTTATACTTTTCAAACAGATAGCACATATCGTTATAAATCGTTTGAAGCCTAAGAGGAAAATCGGTATGAGCCTCGGTAGTTATAGCGCCGTAGCCGAGAACACGAAACTTATTCATTTTATATTCAAGTACACCCCAGCCGACGATTGCGTAGCCAGGGTCAATTCCGAGAATTATCATATCATACTACCCCATAATAAATCAATTAATTATATCACAGTAATTATTAATAAGCAATATATAATATATAAATTATTTATTATAATAAAGCTAAATGGCATTAAAAAAGGCAGTCAAACGACTGCCTTTAATCCCTCCGAGTGCAACAAGTTGCACCCACCTCCCTTGTTAAGGGAGGCTATTATTTTGTTTTGATTGTTTTAACCTTTGACCAAGAGGAATAAACTTTCTTACCGTTCACTGTTTTATATGTGCGAATACGGACATAATATTTCTTCTTAGCCTTAAGTTTTTTAATAGTTACTTTCGTTGTCTTTTGCTTTTTAACGGTTGCGGTTTTCTTATTCTTCTTAAATTTCTTATCTGTCGCAACTTGAACTTGATAACCCTTCACACCGCTGACCTTTTTCCACTCAACAGATACTGCCTTTTTAGCTGCTTTCACCTTTTTAATTTTAGCTGATTTTGGTTTAGATACAGCTTTTGCCGCTGTAGTCGGGGTGGTTGTAGGTTGAGCAGGTGCAGAAATTTGCGGTATAACCGTTTGAGGAGTAATTACTGCTCCGCAAATTGAACAGTGAGAGCCTCTTGTTAAGCCAGAGCTTACAAGAGTAGGCGCAACCTCATAGTCAATTACAGCATTATGCCCATAAGCAGGTATAATTTCATTGTATTGTGCACCGCAAATTTGGCAAACGTAAGAATTATATCCGTTTTGAGTACAAGTAGGATTTACTGTGTTCACCAATTTTCCCTTATGCTCAACACAGGTAAATGTGCCTTGCGGTTTAAACGTCGTTGTAAAGGTATATTCTATAGGAGAATTATCATTCACAACAGCTATATAGTATGTTCCCTCATATAAATAAATCGTTTCATTTAATGTTGAGTTAAGAGAAACAGTCAACGGCTTAAATCCGTCGTACGGCTCAAATTCCGAATTATATAATATCAATGTGCAATTTGAGCCTAAAGGTGCAAATGCTTTTGATGACAAGGTCACGCTGAATTGAGATAGACCACTGCCTTTGGGTATTTCAATTTTATATGCGTCTCTTTCATCGGTTGTAAGTATCGGGTTGCCAACATAGTTATAACAAGCATACTTAGCGCCTAAAAATCCGTTATAGGTTTTATTTAGTTCTATATTCTTAGCAGTCGGAGCGTCATAATAAAAATCGTTCTTTGTTTCTTTTATTGTTTCATTTGCAGGGCTATAATCAATTGAAAATGTATAATTTCCTGAGAAATTATCATTTGTTGCATTATTAAGACGGTCGATTTCAACATAATATTTTCCTGCAAAAAGCGCTACTATTTGATTCTTGTTAGGAACATTTGAGCCAAGGCTGATTTGAAGATAAGATTTTTTATAAAATTCCTTATAAACCGGCTTGAGAGTATCTATTTTGTTATAATCTTCATCATAGATATTGATATCCCACTCTTTGCTTTCGCCCTCAAAATCAAAAATCAAATAGCCCGATTTATCCATTTCGATTTTATATGTATCGCTGCCGTTTGACTTAACCTTTTGATTATATCCGAGAGTCAACTGTTCAAGTGGGTGACTGCTGCTATATCCACAGCCATCACGTTGGCACTCAACACGGTAAAAGCCGTCTTCCGTTAAAGTAGGCTCAACTCTTTCAACAATCTTTGTATCGTGTCCTAATTCTTCAATATCTTTTTTGTCATAATAATTATTACAACGGGTGCAGGTATATCTTGTTGTGCCTTTTTCTGTGCACGTCGGTTGAGTGAGTACCTTTGATACGTAATTATGACCTAATGCGGCTATATCGTCTTTGTCATAATAATCTCCGCAACGGGAACAAGTGTATCTTGTTATACCCTTTTCTGTGCAGGTCGGTTGAGTGAGCACCTTTGATACGTAATTATGACCTAATGCGGCTATATCTTCTTTATCATAATAATCTCCGCAACGGGAACAAGTGTATCTTGTTACGCCCTTTGCCGTACATGTCGGTTGTGTTACAACTTTTGCTTCATAATTATGTCCCAAGGATTCAATATTTTCTTTTTCGTAACTATCTCCACAGCGAGTACATGTATATCTTGTTACGCCCTTTGCCGTACATGTCGGTTGTGTAATGACTTCGTCCTCATAATTATGTTCTCCGCCTAAAGCCGGAGTTGTTTCATTATAGCTTTGATAACACCTATCGCAAGTATAACTTATTTCGCCGCTGTTTTTACAGGTAGAATTTTTTATTACTTTCTTGCTATATATATGTTCCATGCCATAATCATTACAGTATATTTTCACGAAATCATTACCATTTGATGTAGCATACTTATCTGCAGTAGACTTTTCAAAGCCGTAGATTTTTGTATTACTTTTAAAAAAAATTTTTTCAAAACTACAGTTAGCACTTAAAACAATAATACTTGCTAAACTTGTGCAATCATAAAATGAATAATCGCCTATACTCGTTACACTATCGGGTATAGTAACGCTTATTAAACTCTTGCAACCATAAAATGAATAATCGCCTATACTCGTTACACCGTCAGGTATTTCATAATTCTTATCGTTTTTACCTGCCGGGTAATACATCAATTCATTTTGAATTCGATTAAACAACACGCCATTAACCGAAGAATAATTTATATTATTTTCTTCAACATTTATACTTATTAAACTTGTGCAAGTTTCAAATGCAGAATCACCTATGCTTGTTACACCATCAGGTATAGTTACACTTGTCAAACTTGTGCAACAACGAAATGCAGAAGCGCCTATACTTGTTACACTATCGGGAATAGCTACACTTGTTAAACTTTCGCAGAATTCAAATGCACTAATGCCTATATTTTTTACACTATCGGAAATAGCTACACTTGTTAAGTTTCTGCAGAATTCAAAAGTAGACCGTCCTATACTTGTTACACTGTCAGGTATTGTTATGCTTGTTAAACTTGTGCAACCATAAAATGCAGAACCACCAATACTTGTTACGCTATTTGGTATTGTTGCACCTGTTAAGCTTGTGCAATTATAAAATGCAGAATAACCAATGCTTGTTACACTATTTGGTATCGTAACACTTGTTAAACTTGTGCAATCACGAAATGTATAATCACCAATACTTGTCACACCATTTTTAATGATTACCGTTTTAATGTTAGATTTTTTATAAAATGGATTTTTTTCATAATTATTATAATTATAGTTTTCCATATCGCCTGTGCCGCTTATTGTAAGCATACCTGTTGAGGTATCAAACGAATATGTAACATTTTTGCCGCACTTGCCAGTGGTTAATGTGTCGGCATAAGCCGAAAAATCAACTACTGACACAATGCTCAAAAGCATAGTTAATGACAGAAGCAAACTGATAATCTTTTTCATAATCTTCCTCCTCTAAAATATTAAAATTCGCACGATTATTTAATTGAGTTAAATAATTTAATAGTACCGTCAATAATCGACTGTTCACCAACTTGCTCAATAGTGCGCCTTGCAAAGTCTTTTTTACCAAGCAAGTCGAATTTGCTTAATGTTTCAGAATTTATTTTTATAATGTTTGCTTTGCGGCAAGTATATATATCAAAATCTTTAAGATAGCAGGCTAAAGACGGAACATCATCAATAATTTGTGCAAGGTAACGCTCATGGGTAACAGGATTTTTCAGCCAAACCAAATCACTTTTTTTCATATCCGATAAATACTTTACAGCTGTGCGGTATCCGGCATCATCTTGATAATAATAATCAGCAAGGACTTTGTATTGCGACCAATCATAAAAAATTGCATCAAATCCCCAACCAATTGCCAAAATGGATTTTTCAATACAAATCTTGAATTTAAGTTCTTCATCGGCATTGCGATTTTCGACACTGCGGTTATCCTTTAAATTCATATACCAAACATTCATAACAACGCCTCCGCAAATTTAATATTTTATAAAAATAAATATTTTCACAATTACACTTTACTGCAAATTGCAATATTTGTCAATACAACAGTATACACTACAAACAAAGGCACTATGACTTTACGTCATAGTGCCTTTGTTTGTAGCTTTTTCAAGAATTTTAAAAAGTGATTTTATTCACTTTTACCTTTTAGCTGATGGACAAATTTTTGAAGTTCTGTCATATTAAAGGTATATCTGCCCATATCGGTATTAGGGATATAATACCTTGAGCAAACCTCACTACCTAAAGGTGCAAATGACTGCTTAAGCGAATTATACATATAATCTGCCGACTGCCTTGCATTAGAGCCGCTTGCGATAACAACGCCAACTCTTTTTGGCTTTTTGATAGGCGGATTAGAGCCACGCTTATAGCGAGCGTTATAGTAACGCTGAAAGCGGTCCAAAATCGCCTTAATCGGAGCAGGAAAGAAATTATTATACACAGGAGTAAAGAATGCTATGTAATCGGCATCCTCAAAATCCTCAAAAAATATATCCAAATCCTTATTTGAGCACCCATCGTGATATTCGCACCATTTGCAATCGGTGCAAGGTGACGGAGCAAGCTTGTAGCTGTCATAAAGCTTAATTTCGCAATCAAGAAAGTATTTACGAACCTGATTGATAAGCTCCTGACATATACCGTCCTGACGGGGAGAGCCCATAATTATCAACAATTTTTTCATTATTTTTCAACTGAATATTCAATAGAATTAGACTTACACCATTCCTCAGCCTTTTCAAGAACGAATTTATTTTCAAATTCGTCAAAACCCTCGCTTATGGAAGAATAGGCATTAAAATATTTCCAAAAAGTGTCAATATATTCATTGCCTGAAAGTTTTTCCAAAACAGCGCTAACCTTTTTATTATCAAGAAATTTGATATAGGCTCTGATAACCTCTTCATTAGAGATTGTCAAGAAAGGAATAAAGCCGTTAGTCATTAAATCCTCAGTATCGTCACATTCAAGTTCGACACTTGAGTGAACCTGAGAATCAACTCTCGAATACCAATATTCACCGCTTCCGCCCCAAACAAAGCGAAGCGTCTTTTCATCAAGTAATAGTTTCATCAAAAATACCTCGTTATAACTGTTATATAAATATTATATGCTAAAACAGTTAAAACTACTTTTCAATAGAGTTCATCAAGCCGCCGTTTTTAATAATATTTTGAATAAACGGCGGAAAAGGCTGAGCCTTATAGGTTTTGCCTGTTGTGCAATTAGTTATTAAACCGCTGTCAAAGTCAACTTCAACTTCATCACCGGCTTTTATATCCTTAGCAGCTTCATCACATTCAAGAATCGCAAGGCCGATATTGATTGCATTTCTGTAAAAAATACGTGCAAAAGTAGATGCAATTACGCAGGAAATGCCCGAAGCCTTAATAGCGATAGGCGCATGTTCTCTTGAAGAACCGCAACCGAAGTTAGCCTCGGCAACCATAATATCGCCAGGCTTAACCTTATTTACAAAATCAGCGTCGATATCTTCCATACAGTGTGATGCAAGCCACGCCTCATCACTCTTATTAAGATAACGTGCGGGAATGATAACATCGGTATCAACATTATCGCCAAATTTATGTACTGTACCCTTTGCTTTCATATTCCTACCTCCTATATTTCTCTCGGGTCTGCAATGTAGCCTTTAATAGCAGAGGCAGCGGCTACAGCAGGAGATGCGAGATATATTTTAGAATCAACGTGGCCCATTCTGCCGACAAAGTTACGGTTTGAAGTTGAAACAGCAACCTCACCTGCAGCCAAAATACCCATATGGCCGCCAAGGCACGGACCGCAGGTCGGAGTTGAAACAATAGCACCTGCTTCAACAAAAGCTTCTGCAATACCCTCTTTTATGCACTGAAGATAAACGTTTTGAGTTGCAGGAATTACGATACAGCGAACGCCGTCGGCAATCTTCTTACCCTTAATGATAGAAGCAGCAGCACGCATATCCTCAATTCTGCCGTTAGTGCAAGAGCCGATAACAACCTGATCGATTTTAACATCGGAAAGTCCGTCAACAGTCTTGGTATTTTCAGGAAGGTGAGGGCAAGCAACGGTAGGAGCAAGAGTTGAGAGGTCAATAGTAACCACGCTGTCATACTCTGCATCCTCGTCAGCCTCATAAACCTCATAAGGGCGCTCACTTCTACCCTTAACATATTCAAGAGTTATATCATCAACAGGGAATATTCCGTTTTTAGCGCCGCATTCAATAGCCATATTTGAAATGCAAAGACGGTCGTCCATCGAAAGTTCCTTAATGCCGTCACCTGTAAATTCAAGTGACTTATAAAGAGCACCGTCAACACCGATTTCACCGATAAGATGAAGAACAACGTCTTTACCGCTGATACAAGGTGCTTTTTTGCCTGTGATTACCACTTTAATCGCAGACGGAACCTTAAACCAAGCTTTACCTGTAACCATACCTGCTGCCATATCGGTTGAGCCAACGCCTGTTGAAAAAGCACCGAGCGCACCGTATGTGCAAGTATGAGAGTCGGCACCGATGATGCAGTCGCCGCAGGTAACAACGCCCTGCTCAGGCAAAAGTGCATGCTCAATACCCATATTTCCCACATCATAATAATGCGTAATATCATACTTTTTGGCAAATTCTCTAACCTGCTTGCAGTTTTGCGCAGATTGAATATCCTTGTTAGGAGTAAAATGGTCCATAACAAGAGAAATCTTGGTCCTGTCAAAAACAGAATTTTTGCCGAATTTGGTCATTTCGTTAATTGCAACAGGAGAAGTGACGTCATTACCAAGTACCATATCAAGCTTTGCTTCAATAAGCTGACCTGCTACAACGCTGTCAAGACCTGCGTGCTTAGCCAATATTTTTTGAGTCATTGTCATACTCATAGCTATCACCCTTTTCGTTAATATATTCAAACAAATAAATGTATATAATAATTAAAACTATATATCATCTGTGAATGAGCCTTCGCCTCTTTCAAGTGAAGTAATACCTGTGCGGGCAAGCTCAACAATAGTAAATTCATTTTCAAGTTCTTCAACAAACATATCAATAGTGCTTCCGAGACCTGTAAATTCAAATGTAATTGTAGTCTTTGATACATCAATCACACGAGCACCCCAACGAGCATTAAATGCAAGAAGTGCATTCTTATGTTCAATACCCTGAGCGTGCACCTTAACAAGTAAAAGTTCAGATGAAACGGAACTGTCAGGCTTAAGCTCGGAAACCTTCTTAACGATTTCAAGCTTTAAAAGCTGAGCCTTAATTTGCCTTACGTTTTCAGGCTCGGTTTCAGTTTCAATAGTCATACGAGAAAACTTTTCATCCTCTGTTTCACTAACTGTAAGAGACGAAATATTATAGCTTCTTCTTGAGAAAAGGCTGGCAACTCTTTGAAGTACGCCGCTTTCATTATCAACAAGAACTGACAATACTAATTTTTCTTTCATTGTTAGCTGCCTCCTTAATTAAATTTTTCAATAATATCCGTATGAGCTCCTCCCGGAGGAATCATAGGAAGTACGTTGGAATCAGGGCTGATTCTGCAATCAACCAAAACAGGTCCGTTATATTCAAGCGTTTCTTTAAGAACAGCATCAATATCGTCATTAGTGCTGATACGAAGTGCCTTAACACCAAAGCCCTCAGCAACCTTAACAAAATCGGTTGCTCTGTGTGGGTCTGTATCCGAAAAGCGATTTTCATAGAAAAGCTTTTGCCACTGACGTACCATACCCAAAACGGTATTGTTCATAATAAACATTTTAACCGGAATATTATATGAGCACATTGTAGCAAGTTCTGAAAGATTCATATGGAAGCCACCGTCGCCTGCAAACATAACAACTGTTTTGTCAGGGCAACCCATTTGACCGCCCATTGCCGCACCCATTGAATAACCCATAGTGCCGAGGCCGCCGGAAGTAAGAAGAGTTCTCGAATGCTTAAATTTATAAAATTGCGCAGCCCAAAGCTGATGCTGACCTACATCTGTTACAACAATAGTGTCATCCGGTGTTGCGGCATCAATCTTTTCAATAAGAGTCTGAGGATTAACATAATCGCCGATTTGAAGTTGCTTGAAAGGGCGACGGAATGTTTCAATCTCTTTTCTCCATTCGCTGTGGTCAAGTTGCTCAATCTCTCTTGTAAGAATAGGAAGCACCTCTGCAAGGTCGCCACGAAGATGATAATTTGAAACAATATTTTTATCCATTTCTGCAGAGTCAATATCAATATGTAAAATTTCTGCATTAGGAGCAAATTTCTTTCTATTGCCGGCAACACGGTCTGAAAAACGAGCGCCGCATGTAATAAGAACGTCGCAATCGTGAGCAGCTTTGTTACATTCATAGTGACCGTGCATACCGATAAGACCGAGATGAAGCGGATTATCATAAGGAAATGCACCGAGACCCATAAGGCTTGAAGCAACAGGAGCGTCAATCTTTTCAGCAAAGGTAACCAAATCCTCACCTACATTTGAAAGGATAGCTCCGCCGCCAACATAAATAAGAGGTTTTTTAGCATTTCTGATAAGCTCAACTGCTCTTTCGACAGCACTTTTCTTAGGTTCTTTTGCCTTTTCAGCTTCAACTTTAGGCATAGGTGTATATTCACACTCAGCCGCAGTAATATCTTTAGGAATATCAATAAGAACAGGACCTTTTCTGCCGCTTTGAGCAATAGAGAATGCACGACGAATAGTATCTGCAAGTTCTTCTACGCTCTTAATTTGAAAATTATGTTTAGTAATAGGCATAGTGATACCGCAAATATCAACCTCTTGGAATGAATCTCTGCCAAGACCGGAGGTTGCATAGTTGCAGGTAATAGCTACTACAGGAACGGAATCCATATAGGCAGTTGCAATACCTGTTACAAGATTTGTTGCGCCGGGGCCTGACGTTGCAAAGCAAACACCTACTTTGCCTGTAGCTCTTGCATAACCGTCAGCCGCATGAGAAGCACCCTGCTCGTGAGCAGTAAGTATATGCTTAAATGTGTCGCCGTATTTATATAATTCATCGAAAATGTTGAGAATCGTTCCGCCTGGGTAACCGAAAATAGTATCTACACCCTGCTCTTTTAACACTTCAAGAACGATTTGGGAGCCGTTAAGCTTCATATTTCCCTCTCTCCTTTTACAAAAAAATAGACATATAAAAAAATATTAAAGATATAATATATTATTTGACTAATAAAGTCAAGAAATAAAATCAACATAATTTAGACTTGTAAAAAGAATATTTTTGTTATATACTTTATAGGAATTAATTTAAGACAACAAAGGAGAATATATATGAAGCTCGGTATTGTCGGTTTGCCAAACGTTGGCAAGAGTACATTATTTAATGCAATCACTAATGCAGGCGCTCAAAGTGCTAATTATCCGTTTTGCACAATTGAGCCTAATGTAGGTATGGTAAGTGTTCCTGACGAAAGGCTTGATAAGCTTGCCGAAATGTATAACCCTGATAAGTTCACTCCTGCAACTATTGAATTTGTTGATATCGCAGGTCTTGTAAAAGGTGCATCGCAGGGAGAGGGTCTCGGAAACAAATTTTTATCTCACATAAGAGAAGTTGATGCAATTATTCACGTTGTTCGTTGCTTTGAAAATGACGATATTACCCACGTTGACGGAAGCGTTGACCCCGCAAGAGATATTGACACAATTAATCTTGAGCTGGTTCTTTCCGACCTTGACATTCTTACGAGAAGAATCGACTCAAGAAAAAAAGCTATGAAAGGCGACAAAAAGCTTGCCGGCGAGGTTGAATTTCTTGAAAGACTTGCAGGCGAAATGGAAAACGGCAAGACTGCAAGAAGCGTTGAAATAAGCGAGGAAGAGCAAGAGTATTTAAAAGATGTTTCGCTCTTAACGATTAAGCCGGTGATTTACGCTTGCAATATGGGTGAAAACGATTTCATCGACGGAATTGACAATAACAAGTATTACAAAGCTGTTGAGGAAATTGCAAAAGCCGAGGGCGCCGAAACACTTCCCATCTGTGCAGAAATGGAAGCGGAGATTGCTCAGCTTGACGATGAAGAAAAGGCAATGTTCCTTGCAGATATGGGACTTGAAAAGAGTGGTCTTGACAGACTTATTAAAAAAAGTTACTCTCTTTTAGGCTTAATCTCATATCTTACGGCAGGCAAGCCTGAGGTTAGAGCGTGGACAATTAAAAAAGGCACTAAAGCACCACAGGCGGCAGGTAAAATTCACACCGATTTTGAACGTGGATTTATCAGAGCCGAGGTTGTTTCTTTTGATGATTTGATGGCTTGCGGAAGTATGGCGGCAGCCAAAGAAAAAGGTCTTGTCAGAAGTGAGGGCAAGGAGTACGTTATGAAGGACGGAGATATTGTTCTTTTCCGTTTTAACGTATAATTTTGGTATATTTAATGCTCGATTTTTGTCAAAATAAGCAAAATTCGAGCATTTTTTATAATATTTAGTAGTTTTGTTTAAAAGTTTTCAAGAATTATTTGTGATTTTTGTTGACTATTTTTAAATAATTTGTTATTATTTTAACTAAGGTGGGAGAGAACTATGTCAGAGCCCGGCAAAAACATTATAAATGACACAATTCTTTCAAGTGCGCAATCAGGCGACAATAAGCAGACAGAGGCTTTAATTAGGCAATATCGAAATGTTGTTGAAGCAATTGCCGTAAAGTACATCAATTCTCCTCTTGAATATGACGACATTATTCAGGAGGGCATGATAGGACTTTTGGCGGCAATTAAAACATTTAACAACAGCAAAGGTGCTCAATTTAAAACCTATGCCCAAACCTGCATTAATAACTCCATTCAAACAGCACTTAGGAAATTCAATCGGCAAAAGGATATTCCGATAGGTTCAGTTATTGAATATGCCGAGGAGGAAATCCCGGAAGAAAACGGAGTTATAAGTGCAGAGGATTATTATATCGCCGGTGAAAGCGTTTCAATGTTGGCAAATACCCTTAAAGAAAATCTTTCTGAATATGAAAACGAAGTCTTGAGGTTACATATTGTCGGTTGCAACTACAGTGAAATAGCGAAAAGATTAAGCAAAACACCTAAATCGGTAGACAATGCGCTTCAAAGGATTAAGAAGAAATTATCGACCGTAAACTTAAAAACCGACAAATATAATTAAGAGGTGTAAGAAAATGTACGAAGACAAAACATTAGTTTGCAAGGACTGCGGAAACGAATTTGTATTTACAGCAGGCGAGCAAGAATTTTATGCGGAAAAAGGCTTTACAAACGAGCCACAGAGATGCAAGGAATGCCGTGACAAAAGAAAGCATGCTCCACGTGAATATCACGACGCTGTTTGCGCATCTTGCGGCAAAGCATGTAAGGTTCCGTTTGCTCCAAGCGGTGACCGCCCTGTTTATTGCAGCGAATGCTTCGCAAAAATGCAGGAAGAATAATTTTAATACTAAATTATATCTACATAAACAGAGCTGTTTTATTACGGCTCTGTTTTATTTTATAAAAATAAATAACTTTTTAAAAAAAGTTCTTGACATATAGGCTCACGTATGGTAATATACATAAGCACCAAACGCAGAGGTATCGAAGTGGTCATAACGAGGCGGTCTTGAAAACCGTTTGTCCGAAAGGGCGCGTGGGTTCGAATCCCACCCTCTGCGCCAAGAGAACTACACAATTATTTGTGTAGTTCTTTTTTTGCATTTTTATCGGTATAAAAATATTTTTCAAAATATGTAACTTTTTCCCTATCTCAGCCGTTACTATAGTGAAAGGACCTTTCAAAAAAGATGCGAGGTGACATAATGGAAGAATACAAATTTAACGAATGTGTAAGAACGCAAAGCAAGCGATTGTATTTAATTGCGTTGTCTTTTACAAAAAATCAGGCAGATGCTGAAGATATACTGCAAAATGTATATTTAAAACTTTTCAACTGCAAAAAAGAATTTGAATCGGACGAGCATATAGCAAAATGGCTTACAAAGGTATGCATTAATGAGAGTAAGGACTTATTAAGGCTGCATTTCAGAAAAAGGAGTGTGCCGCTTGAGGAAGCGATAAATCTCTCGTGCATTGATAACACACAAGATATAGATTTAATTAAAGCCGTTATGTCATTGCCGAAAAATCAAAGAGCTGTTATTCATTTGTTTTATTTTGAAGATTTACAAATAAATGAAATAGCAAAACTCTTAGGCATTAAGGAATCAACTGTTAAAGCACGCCTTTCACGTGCAAGACAAAAGCTTAAAGCTAAATTGGGAGATGACGATTATGAGGAATAACAGATATAAAAATGCATTTAATCAGATAGAAGTTTCCGATAGAGCAATTGATAATTTATACGACATTGCAACAAAGAAGCAAAGAAGGACAAATAATGTTGCAAAAAAGATTATTGCCACTGCAACGGCATTTATTTTAGTTATCGGCGGCGGATTCGGTATAAATTATTCAATAAGCGATAAAAAAAGCGTTGGAATATATGTTGCAAGTGCTGATGAAGTTGCAAGCATAAAAAATGCCAACAGTCAAGATTTCACTTATAAAGCTTATATTGCCGATGACGCAGACAAGCAAGAAATTATGAGCAAATGGCAAAAAGACAGGCAAAAACTGATGAACGAGGCTGAAAAATTAGGCGATGATAATTATTCTGCATCGATAAGGTCAGGCTCAAGTATTGCAACGAACGGCAGTAAAGATTATGATTTTTATACATTATCAAGCGGAAATTTCACGGTCAATACAGGTGATATTGATAATGTAAAAAAATTAACTCTTGAAAATCAAAACAAATATGCCGAGCTTTCCGTTATGGTATATAATGATGATTCAACAGATTGGAATATATGCGCAAAAAAAATTGAAATAGGCGGCGACAAGCTAAAGAAATCGTATGACAGCAAAGTATGCTCTTTTTCAAACGGCAGATTTAAAAAAGAAATTAATTTCGGCAACAGCTTCACTTGGGATTTATCGAATTTAAGTTCTTATATAAATGAAACTGATAAAATTGATTTCAGCGATTTAAACGATACAATCATTGCAAGCGTTGAGTATAAGGACGGTTCAATTATTAAGCGTGGCTTTAATATTGAATTTGATAAAAACGGTGTTGCGCACTTCAGTGAGTTTGAAGTTAAATAATCCGAGCGACCAACGCTCGCCCCTACGGTAAAAAACAAAAGCACGGTGGTTAGAAATCATCTAACTGCCGTGCTTTTATTTTAAGTATGTATTAAATTATGCCTGAGCAGGAGCTCCTACAGGACAGGTAGCCTCACAAGCGCCGCATTCGATACAAGTATCTGCATCAATAACGAACTTGCCGTCTCCCTCTGAAATAGCACCAACCGGGCATTCTGCAGCACAAGCGCCGCATGAAATACAATCATCTGAAATAGCGTATGCCATCATAACACCTCCTACACCATACTTTATACTTAATATATCAGTAAATGTATGAAAAATCAAGTAAAATTGAACAATTCATTTATTAATTTTTGTTCATTTTTGGTTTGTTTTCTCTAACTACTCTCACCTCGTCACGGCTGACCGTAACAGGTAATCCATCAGGAGTATCATCAAGCCTAACCTTAAGCTGACCGGTTAAAATTGCAGTATCAACAACCGTGCCTCTTCCGTACCTGCAATCAACTAACGTACCGATTTTAGGAGTAATCTTATGTAAATATTCATAAGAATTTTGCTCATACTTTAAGCAACACATAAGCCTGCCGCAAGTGCCGCTGATTTTGCCGGGAGCCAATGAAAGCCCCTGGTCCTTAGCCATTTTAATAGTAACGGAATGGAAACCGTCAAGAAAGGTTGAGCAGCAAAACGGTCTGCCGCAAATACCGAGACCGCCAAGCATTTTACTTTCGTCTCTGACACCGATTTGTCGAAGTTCAATTCTTGTATGAAGCGTTGCCGCCAAGTCCTTAACAAGTTCTCTAAAATCTATTCTGCCATCGGCTGTGAAATAGAAAATAACCTTTGAACAGTCAAATGAATACTCGGCATTGGTCAAATTCATTTCAAGCTGATGCTTTTCTATTTTTTTAGAGCAAATCTCAAAAGCTTCTTTTTCTTTAATTTTATTTTCATTAACTTTTTCACGGTCATTATCATTTGCAATACGTATAACAGGCTTCAATGGGCTGACAACTTCATCATCCTCAACTTCTTTCACACCGCAAGATGCCTTGCCGAATTCAAGACCGTTTGCAGTTTCAACGATAATTTCATCTCCGTTTTTTATATCGAGACCCTTAGGGTCAAAATAATATGTTTTGCCTGTGTCGCTGAAACGAACACCAACAACCTTAGTCATATATTTCCTCCGTTATCTGCCGATTGCTCTATTGAGCGAATAGCAGAATTTTGTAATTAATAAAGCATTATTGGCATTACTCAATGCCGTTGATTTAAGCTCGTCACAAGTATTTATAAGTTTAATTAAGCTTTGCCTTGACAAACTTGATTTAAGCAGGGCGGCACTTTCTTCCTGCCCTGATATATGCTCACTGCTCTCCCCTGCAAAAAGAGCATCACGAAAAATACTCTTAAGCAAATCGCACGCAAAAACAACACCCTGCCTGTCCTTTTGAAAAACGGAGCAAAGTGTCATCATTTCATATTCATTTGAGGTAGCAAGAGCCTTGCAAATTTTATTACAGACGTCAACAAGCTCACTCGTTTTACTGTCCTGCAAGCTATCAATTGCCTTGCCTATATTACCATTAAAAGTTTCAACCGTTTTTTTAGCGGTATTATAATCAACATTTTCGCAGTGAGAAGTAATATAATTTGCCGCACGTTCAATATCAACACCCTCAAGACTTACGCAAACGCTGCGTGACAAAACGGTTGAAAGAAGGGCGCTTTTAGAATTAGTTGTCAAAATAAAGACAACATATTTAGGCGGCTCTTCAAGAATTTTCAACAGTGCATTTTGCGCATTTTGATTCATACAATGCGCATTAGCCAATATGTATATCTTATAATCAGCCTCGTTTGGCTGAACGTAAGCATCGTTAATAATATTTCTGACTGTATCAACGTGAAACGAATTGGCAGTTCCGGCAGGAATATACTCGCTTATATCAGGGTGAATTGCGCCAATAGCCTTTTTGCATTGAGAACATTCGCCGCACGGTTTATCATTGCCCCTGCAAACCAAGGCGCACGCAATGTCTTTTGCAAGCGTTTTTTTGCCTATCCCCTCTTCTCCCTCAATAATAAGGGCATGAGGAAATCTGCCGCTTTCCATAAGTTTTGAAAGCCTGTCTATTACCTTTTCATTTCCGATAAAATTAGTCAGTTTCATAAATTATAACTTTCTGAATTGGTCAACATCAAGAACAAATGCAACAGCGCCGTATTCCTCAACGTCAACAGGCTTCTTTAAAAGTGAGCCTTGAAGAGTGCTGTCAACACCTATATGGCGGACAACTCGCTTGGTTACATTTTTTTCAATAATATCAAATAATTTTTCTACTTCCTCATCTTTTACGCCGAAAAGAACAGTTGTCTGTCCGTTTTCAAGGAACATTCCCTGAGTTGAAATTTTGGTTGAAAAATATCCTTCTTCTATAGTAGATGATAACACATTTGTCAAGTCTTTATTAGACACAATTACAATTACAAGTTTCATTATATAATCACCTTTCAAAAATAGTATTCAAATAATATTATATGTAACGAAAATAACAATATTCCTATTTGTAATATCAATTATTCCTATCAGTATTACATTATATAATATTATCCCACAATTTTCAACTTAAAGAGATATCTATTAAAACAAAATTAACACTTTAGACACAGAAAGCATTTTATTAATTATCACCTTTATTTTTTATTATATAAACTGAAAGTTCACTAATTAAAGCAAAAATTCCGATAAATAAATACGTAACGGCTGAGAACGAAACCTTGCTCAGCTTTTCATACTCGCCGGATATAATCATTAAAATTCTTGCAAATGAAAATGAAAAGCTTAAAGAAAAAAGACCGAGGGCAAAAAAACTAAACGACGGTTTGATAAGCTTCTTTTCATTATCAATACACGAAGCACAGCACAAGGTGAAACCGCAATAAAATATTATAAATATAAATTCCAAAAAGCTTTCTACGCTTTCGACATCAAAAATTTCCGTCATAATGACAAGCAATCTGCAAAAGCCCCACGCAAGAGGGACAAGGTGAAACAGCTTGAAATTTTTAAAATCGATTTTCGTTTCTCTGACAGACTTGGCACAAACAATTAAATAATAACAACTTAGAAGTGCAAAAATTGCCTGAAATCCCATAGGCAACAAGTAATTATATTCAACATACGACTGTCTTGTTGCCATTTGAATATAGCTGTAACAATTATTTACTTGATGAACAAAATCAAAAAAGTATGCAATACACAAAGCTATAAGCGATATGTAAATGCCTTTATTGCCGATAAAACTTATTTTTCTTATTTTATTTCTTGCAATTAAAGAATAAATCACGGCAAATACGACTGACAAAATGAGCACTCCGTAAAGAATATAGGTAATTAACTCATTTCCGATAACAAAGCCTGTTTTACTGTCAGTAAATCTGATTAATTGAAAAAAGCGAAGAAAGCAAGCCGCAAGCGCAGTGATACTTACGGCAAGGAATGAAAAATACATAGGTTTATTTTTCAATTTATCTCCCTTATATCAGCTTTTATCTCTCAATAATCGGTTTAAATGTACGAGGTTTGCTTACGCTCTTATATGCAGGACGGATAATTTTGCCGCCGGAGGTGAGTTCCTCAAGCCTGTGAGCGCACCAACCTGCTGTTCTTGCAACGGCAAAAATAGGAGTATATAAATCCTCCGGAATTCCCAAAACCTTATATACAAGGCCCGAATAAAGGTCAACATTAGCACACATAGCCTTGTCAATTCCTTTGACTTCTGAAAATACCTGTGGAGTGAGAAGTTCAATATTTTCAAGAGTTTTAAATTCTTTTTCAAAACCTTTTTCATAAGCAAGCTTTCTTGCGTTTTCCTTGAGAATTACCGCTCTCGGGTCGCTCTTAGTATATACAGCGTGGCCCATACCGTAGATAAGACCGGAGCCGTCGCCTGCCTCCTTGTTTATAATTTTTACAAGGTAATCCTGAACCTGATTAGGGTCCGTAGGATCGGCAACATTAGTCATAATTTCACGCATTTGCTCGGCAACACGAAGATTTGCACCGCCGTGTCGAGGGCCTTTAAGAGAGCCAAAGCCTGCTGTGATTGCGGAATAAGTATCCGTACCGCTTGAGGTAAGAACCCTTGTTGAAAAAGTAGAATTGTTACCTCCGCCGTGATCGGCATGGAGCATAAGGCAAATATCAAGAAGCCTTGCTTCTTCTATGGTAAACTTTTTATCAGCTCTTATTTGGTTGAGAATATACTCAGCAGTTGACTGTTCCTTTTTAATCGGGTGAAGGAACATTGTTTTATTGTAAAATGTTCTACGCTTAATTTGGTATGCGCCGTTCATAATGGTCGGCATTTGAGAAATAAGCTGAAGTGACTGACGAAGAACGTTTGCAACAGAAATATCATCAGGATTTTCGTCAAAAGAATAGAGAACAATAACGCATCTCGCCATTTTATTCATAATATCTTTAGATGCGTGCTTCATAATCATATCTTCAACAAATTCGTCAGGAAGCTCACGGCACTCGCCAATCACCTCTCTAAGACCTTCAAGCTGATTTTCCGTAGGTAAATCGCCAAAAAGAAGAAGCCATACAACCTCTTCAAAGCCAAACCTGCCCTCATTGATGCAACCGTTTACAATATCGTTAATATCATATCCACGATATGAAAGCTTACCGTCCTTAGGAATACGCTCTCCGTCAAGTATATAATAACCCTCAACCGAGCAAATACGGGTAAGACCCGCCATAACGCCGGTGCCATCCTCATTTCTAAGCCCTCTTTTTACATGATATTTTTGATAATCATTGGGCTTAATCCAGTTATTTTTATCAAGCTCCGAGCATAAATTAGAAAGGGCATCCATAGAAATAGGTGAAATGTAATTCTTTGGCATAATCTATCTCCTTTTCATTGTGATGAATATTTAGCAAAGGCAACAAAAACGCCTTGGTAAAAATAAAATTATTTTATTATTATACTATTTTTATAATATAAAGTCAAGGAGATGAGAGTAGTGAAAAAAGTACTAATTATTTACATTTCGGTGCTTTTATTGACAGTTATAATTCCTGCCATTATTTGCTTTTCGCAAAACGACGGTTCATCATCAAAAGAGCTTGTAAACATTTTCAATTCATTTATAAGCAAAAGCTAAAAATCATTCTAATTGGCTGTTGTCGCTGATTTTTTCAAGATTAATATAGGAATTTACATTCAATTCAGCTTTTTGAACGCCGCCGTTAATATCAGATAAATGTTTTTCGTAATATTCGGGACAATCCCTTGCAATATATTTGCCTATTCTAAGTGCATTGCTTTTAGAATAAATACAGGCATTATAAGTTTTGGATATCATTTCTTTGCACGCTTTTTCAACAAGTGTGCAAAGACGTTTGTTGTCCTTTTTCGAGAGTTTATTTTGCGTACCTTTTTCAATTTCACCAAGTATTATATCTGCATTTATTTCAACATTAAAATATACTTTGTTTTCAGCAACACTTGCTGATTTTTTGCATTTTATATTTGAAAGCTTAACATCAATTTTTCCGAACTTTTCATCACTTATTTGGATTAAAACATCCTTAGCCTTATTATTCAAAATAACAAAGCCTTTTGTCTCAATATCATTTGTAATATATGCAAGTCGATTGTCAGAAAAAAGGGCTATGCCTGCCGACTTAACGGTTGATTCATCGTCTTTTCTTTCTATAACGGGTAAATAAATGTCTGAACATTTATCTTCATACAGCATTAAAAACTCATTTTCGTTAACAAGAATTGACTGACCCGTTTCCTCATTATTATTTATAAGAAAAAGTATATTTTCGCTTGGAACATTAGCATCATTTTCCTTACTTTCAAGTATAAATTTGGCTTTTTCCTTACTGACGCATATTGCAACGTCGGCTCTTGAATCCTCACTTCTCAAAAAATAATCTATATAGTTTTTAATATCGTTTTGCGCAAGTTCTTTTGACAAGACAATTATTTTATTATGTCCGAAAAAAGCACGTTTTGAAACAGCCTTTGTAGTGTTGTTTATAGCAGAAGAAACCGTTGCTCCGCCTGCCGAAGTGTTAACGACCATATTACCCAAAGGCGTATCCGAAGCATTACTCATATTTACCTTTAAACCTTGAATTGTGACTGATAAGTTGTTGTCATAATAATCAATTCCGAGTCCTTCAACAATAAACAAATCCTTTAAATGCCTGTTACCGGTACAACCGGTGAAAAGTAAAAAACATAAAAACAATGAAAGAAATATTTTAATACATTTTGACAAGTTCATCACCATAATTTTTCTTTTTAAATATAAGAGTGAGAGTCGGAATTATAACGCAGAATACAAGAAACAAAGGGAGTGTTATTCTATAATCCGTCCCCTGTCCGTTTGCAAAATTGAGCATAAATATACTGAGTACGAATACAACAGCAGATGAAGCAAAAGCAAAGTTTCTTTTAAACTCACGTTTTATGCATGAGCAAGCACAATAAAGAGAAGTAACCGCTTTTATGAACACGCCCATTATCCAAAAGCAAATATGCAAAACATCAAGGCGTTCAAAATTTCCGAATTTTGAAATTTGAAAGAACGAATAAAAAGGAAAATTTCTCATTAAAATACTTTCGCCCATTACCGCCACAGCGAAATATAAAAGTAAAAATATGCTTAAAAACGAGAAACAAATAAACCTGATAAAATTCCTTGTGCATTTGCCGTTTACACTTGGATAAAGGACAAGAAACAATGCTATTCCGCTGGTATTTGATGAAAAAACAAACGCACTTTTCAATATACCCTTACCTTCATTTGTAATAACGGGATAAAAATTAATATCATTAAATGTATCATAATTACAAAGCAGAACGCACAAGATTGCAAGACACAAAAGAACAAAAACAAGCGCCGAAAAGCGGGAAAGTGCCTCAACACCCAATGTCGTGCCGTAAAAAGCGCAGACACAAATAATAAGCGCAAAAAGCCAACCCTGTGTTTCAGGATTAAGCGTAGTTGAAGCAAAATACGAAAAACGACTTACGCTGACAGCGGCAATAAAAATAAAATATACATAATAAAGTTTTGAAACCCATTTAATATCAATTGGATTTTTATTCATTTTATAGCAAAACACAGCAGGCAATGAAAAAACAACAGTCATAACCATTGCAATAACGAAGCTTATCAATGCCTGTGAATTTATCTCGGTTGTGCTGACGGAATGAACACTTGTCAGGCTCACAACTATTCTGCATATAAAAAGAATATAGAATAACGAAATCGGCGAAATCTTATTTCTTTTTGCCAAGTCTGACATCAACATTCGCTCCTCTCAAATTATTTATTCTCACCTTTCTTTTAGAAAGTTTAATCCAAGATTGCCTGTAAAACAAATCAGCAAGAGATTTTTTATCAAGCGGAGAAATCGGAGAGCAATAAGGAACCCCATATGGATTTATCGCACAGAGATTCATACACAAAACGGAGGCGGCAAGAATTATGCCGTACATTCCTGTAAGACCGCCGATTAAAATAAAGAAAAATCGTAAAACAGATACACTTTCATAAAGAGATGACACAACATAAGATGAAATTGCCGTAAGAGCAACAACGACGAGCATAGGCGCACCAATAAGTCCTGCCGACACGGTCGTTTCGCCTATAACTATACCGCCGATAATTGAAACTGCGTGGCCGACAGCTTTTGGCAAGCGCAATCCGGCTTCCCTCATTATTTCATACAAAACAAGAAGCATAAGTGCCTCTGTCATTAACGAATACGGGGTTGTTATTTCCTCTCTTGCGACAGTAAAAAGCATAGATGTCGGAATCAGTTCTTGGTGAAATGTTCCTATTGCAACGTAGACTCCGGGTAAAAATATAGATAAAACGAAGGAAAAATAACGAAGTGTCCTGATAAATCCCGAATAAAACGGCGGAGTATCATAATCATCAGGTGTTTGAAAATTATCGCTAAAAAGAGCCGGAGTATACAAAGCAATCGGCGAACCCTCAACAAGAATTGCCACCCTGCCCTCAAGCAACTTTGAAACAATTATGTCGGGACGCTCGGTTGACGCAACGTCGGAAAACATAGAGTTGACGCTTGTGTCTACAAAAGGAACGAGCGTTCCAAAATCGGTCAACACATTTAATTTTGAATTTTGAACAGCACTTATTATTTGAGTTACAAGTTCTTTATCAGCTCTGTCATCCATATAAGCGATAACACAAGGCGCAGGTGCGGCAGAAGCAAGCTTTATTTGTTTTAGCTTTAAATGCGGAGTTTTAAGTCTTTTTCTAAGGAGCGCTTTATTAGTATTTAAAATTTCAACAAATGCTTCCTTTGGTGCCTTCGTGGACTGCTCGTTAGTCGGCTCATCGACGCTTCTTGACGGCGGATTTTGAATACCGAAAGCAAGAGCGATATTTTCCCCGTCGACCACGGCAATGGCAAAGCCGGACATAATATAATAATAACAATCGGCAAATGTTTTAGCTTCATTAAGTTCAACGCAATTAGTAATCGAATTTTTAATATTGTCTATACTGATATCTTCACTTTTTAAAATCGGAGAGACCACCATTTGAGAAAGCTGGAGAGAATCTATAAGTCCGTCACAAGCGGCAAAGAATAGTTTTTTATCCCCGATTTTTGCCTTTCTTACAAGAAAATCGGAGCAATCGACAAAATCATTCTTGAAGTGTTTATAGTTTTCTTCAAGATCATTAGAAAGCGTCATATAATCACCTGTATTATTATTGCAAATGATGTGCAAAATATTATAGGTGAAATATATGAGTTTAGTAATTATACGTGCATTTATAATTTATGTTTTTGTAATCATAGCGATAAGGATAATGGGCAAAAGACAAGTCGGAGAATTGAAGCCGCATGAACTTGTAATAACATTTTTGATAAGCTCAACTGCGACAATTCCTCTTCAGGATAACAATATGCCTCTTTTAAACTGCATTATACCGGTGCTTTTATTTGTAAGCCTTGAAATAATTGTCGCAATACTGAGCATTAAAAGCGTTAAATTCAGAAATCTTATTCAAGGCAAACCTATTGTTATTATTGACAAAGGTAAAATAGACGAAAAAAAATTGAGACAGTTACGATTTACAGTTGACGATTTGTGCGACGCTTTAAGGCAACAGGGTTATTGGGATATTGCAGAAGTACAAAATGCCGTAATTGAAACAAACGGAAGCATCAGCGCCGAAAATTGGGAAAAATACAAGCCTTTAACTCCCGACAACGTAAAAATAAGCGTTGATGACAAGGGACTTCACACGGCAATAGTTATTGACGGAAAACCTGTCGAGGAATATTTTAAAAATAAAAACATTAAGCAAAGCGAAATTGAATTACTATTAAAAACGAATGGCAAACAAGCAAACAAACTTTTATTAATGACTGTTGATGATAACGGAAATGTTTACACAGTAAGAAAGGCGAGCACAAAATGAAAAAGATATATATTGCAATAGCGCTTTTAATAATATGTTCAGGGGTTTGCATTATTGAACAGGTAACAATTAATAAAGTATGCAGTGAAACAACAAGTATTATAAATACGGCATTAGACTTAAACGAGCAAAAAGATTTTTTAAAAGCTAAAAGTCAATGCGAAAAACTCAGGAAAATTTGGAGCAAGAGATATCCGTATTTATCTGCAATGATAGATCACTCACAGCTTGACGGCGCAAGTGCGGCAATAAAAGCGACAAAGGATATAAGCAAAGAAAATGAAGATGAACTAAGTGAAAAGCTGATTGAAGCAAAAAACGAAATTCAACTGTTAAAGGAAAATCAATCAATAACCTTAGGTAATATATTTTAGCAAAACAAGATGAACACTTTTGCATTTAAAACATAGGATAGTTTAGAAAATGTGAAAGGAGGTCGACCTAATGGGTTGCGGATGCAATAACTTTGGTTGTGGTTCATCTTGGATTATCATCCTCATTATCATCTTACTCCTCTGCGGCGGTTGCGGTGGCGGTTGCGGCAACAATGATTGCGGCTGCGGTTGCTAACATCAAATTTCATTGAGGTGTCGAAGCGAAAGCTTCGGCACCTTTTTGTTATAAACAAAAAAGCGATTAATTTTTTTGTTTTACTCAAAACTTAAAATTTTATTGTACTTCTCTATTGACAAATCAAGTTAGTTTGTTAAACTAACTGTTAAGGGGTTATATTTAAAAAATGTTTTCTATATAATTTATAAATAAGCTTTTAAAAAAAATGGAGTTAAAATGAACATTAAAGATTTAGAAATAGGAAAAAGCGCAAAAATAACAAAAGTAGGCGGCGAAGGCGCCTTAAGGCAACATTTTCTTGATATGGGCCTTATTCCCGGTGCTCAAATCACAATGATAAAATTTGCACCTATGGGTGACCCTGTTGAAATTAAAATTCACGGCTATGAATTGACACTAAGGCTTGCCGATGCTGAGAAAATAGAAATTGACAAGCCGTATACTATAAAAACGGACAATAATATTGATACAAGAAAAAAGGACATTTCCCATCCGGGCTTAGGTGAAGGAGGCAAATTTCACACAAAAGCTGACGAAAATCCTTTGCCCGACGGCACAAAACTGACCTTTGCGCTTGCAGGAAACCAAAACTGCGGCAAAACAACCTTATTTAACAGGCTGACAGGCTCTAATCAGCACGTCGGCAATTTTCCCGGTGTAACGGTTGACAGAAAAGACGGAGAAATAAAAAATCACGCAGATACACTTATTACAGACTTGCCGGGCATTTATTCTATGTCTCCTTACAGCAATGAGGAAATAGTCACAAGAAAATTTTTATTAGATGAAAAGCCGAAAGGAATTATCAATATTATTGACGCTTCCAATATTGAAAGAAATCTATATTTGACAATGCAGTTAATGGAGCTTAACATTCCTATGGTTGTGGCGCTTAATATGATGGATGAGGTCCGCAAAAACGGCGGAAGCGTGCTTGTAAACGAAATGGAACAGCTGCTTGGCGTTCCGGTCATTCCGATTTCAGCTGCTAAAAACGAAGGTATTGAAGAGCTGACAGACCACGCATTGCATATTGCAAAATACAGAGAATGCCCCGGCAGGCAGGATTTTTGCATTTCGCACGGAACGAGCGAGCAAACAGCAGTACATAGATGTATCCACGCAATAATGCATCTTATTGAAGACCACGCCGAGGCGGCTGAAATTCCCATTAGATTTGCGGCTTCTAAGCTTATTGAGGGTGACAGCCTTGTTGAGGATAAATTAAAGCTCAGCCAAAATGAAAAGGAAATGATTGAACATATCATTGTTCAAATGGAGCAAGAACGTGGACTTGACAGAGCCGCCGCAATTGCCGATATGCGCTTTCATTTTATTAAAAGCATTTGTCAGCAAACCGTTATTAAGCCGAGCGAAAGCAAGGAGCACGCAAGAAGTATTAAAATTGATAAAATACTTACGGGTAAATACACGGCTATTCCGTCATTTATTGCAATAATGGGTCTTGTATTTTGGCTCACATTCAGCGTAATCGGCAAAGGACTTTCAAATTTGCTCGACTTAGGAATAAGTCATCTTACAACCTTAGTTGATAATTTACTTACAAAAGCAAATATAAACGATGTACTACATTCGCTTATAATTGACGGAATATTCAACGGTGTCGGAAGTGTGTTAAATTTCCTGCCGATAATCGTCACGCTCTTTTTCTTCCTATCTCTGCTTGAAGACAGCGGATATATGGCAAGGGTTGCATTCGTTATGGATAAGCTGTTAAGAAAAGCAGGGCTTTCAGGCAGGAGCATTGTGCCTATGCTTATAGGTTTCGGATGTACCGTACCCGGAGTTATGGCAAGCAGAACATTATCAAGTGAACGTGACAGAAAAATGACTATCCTTTTAACTCCGTTTATGAGTTGTTCGGCAAAGCTTCCTATTTACGGTTTTTTCGCCGCTGCATTTTTCCCTAACAACAGCGCAATAGTTATGATTTTGCTATATGCACTCGGAATTGCAACTGCCGTATTTATGGCTATAATAATGAAGTTAAGTATTTTCAAAGGCGAACCTGTGCCTTTTGTAATGGAACTTCCTAACTACAGAATGCCAAGTGCTAAAAGTGTTTGCCAGCTTCTTTGGGAAAAAGCAAAGGATTTTCTTCAAAGAGCATTTACTGTGATTTTTGTTGCAACAATTGTAATTTGGTTTTTGCAAACTTTTGACACTAAATTTAATCTTGTCGAAAATTCACAAGACAGCATACTTGCAACAATTGCGGGCTTTATTGCACCGATATTCAAGCCGCTTGGATTTGGCGATTGGAGAATTTCGACTGCGTTAATCACAGGCTTTATGGCTAAGGAAAGTGTCGTATCCACGCTATCCGTTCTCTTAGGCTCAGGTGTAAAAATAACAAGCATACTCACCCAACTCGGCGCTGCTTCGCTTCTCGTTTTCTGTCTGTTATACACTCCCTGTGTTGCTGCAATTGCTTCGATTAAAAGAGAACTCGGAAGAAAATGGGCTTGCTTTGTAGTTGTTTTTCAATGTGTAATTGCGTGGATTATGGCGTTCATTACTCACGGAATTTTTGCACTTATAGGGCTTTTATAATGAATATTCAAAGTATAATTTTATTAATATTAATTGTAATATTGCTTATTTCTGCTATAATATATTCGACAAAGCATAAAAGTGCCTGCTCAGGCAATTGCTCTAATTGTAATAAAAACTGTAACAACAAAAGGTAATATTATGAAGAAATATCCTATAAATAAAGATTTTGATTTAGTAAAGTTTCTTACATTTCCTGTTATTCCACAAGCGGCACCGATTGCAAGAGGTGTACTCGGAGTACTTGTAAACGAACACCACGGTGACAAGTACATAAAGGTAAGCAAAAGCAAAATCGTAATTGAAAGTATCGGAAGAAGAACAGATTTTTTAAGAAGGTGTTTTAGATAATGAAGTTTAAAGCAGTAGTTTTTGATATGGACGGCGTTATGTTTGACACCGAAAGTGTATGTATGAAATCTTGGGATACGGTCGGCGAGGAAATGGGAATCGGTAAGGCAGGATATATGGTCTATAAAACACTCGGTATGACTGCTCAAGCCGCTATTAAGATTTTGCAAAACGAATTTGGAAAGGACTTTGACGCAAAGCTTTTTAAGCAAAAAGGCAGAGAATATTCATATAAATATTTCAATGATTTCGGCGTACCCGAAAAGCCTTTTCTTCACGAAGCACTTGAATATCTTAAAGAAAAAGGATATAAGCTTGCAGTGGCTTCTTCAACAAGCAGTGACAGCGTTTTTCATCATTTAGAGGAAAAAAATATCACCCATTATTTTGACAAGGTTATCTGCGGCGATATGATTAAAAATTCTAAGCCTGCACCGGATATTTATTTAAAGGCATGCGAGGAGCTTAGCGAAGTGCCTGAAAGTTGCATTGCTGTTGAGGACTCGAAAAACGGGATTCTGTCAGCCCACAACGCAAATATGAGTGTCATTATGATTCCCGACCTTTGGCAAGGTGAAGCGGAAATTGACAAACTTCTTTTTGCTAAATTAAAAAGCTTGGGTGAAATTAAATCGGTGCTGTAAAATCAGGAACATTTCATAATTTATGTGAATAATATAAATTAGGTATTGACATATCAGAAATATCTGTTATAATATATAGCACACCGAGGAAATCTTGGCAAAGCAATTTAATATCGCGGGGTGGAGCAGTTGGTAGCTCGTCGGGCTCATAACCCGAAGGTCGTAAGTTCGAGTCTTACTCCCGCAACCATAGAAAAACAGACACCTATTTATGGTGTCTGTTTTTTATCGTTATGAATTTTTAAGGCTCGAACTTTCAGGGCTCCCGAAAAGCGTAAGCTTTTTGGGAAAAGGAGGAACAACGCAATGAGTGATAAATAACTTTAACTCAAATAATAAAAAAGTTATTTTGAACGATATGGAGTTTGTGACGACGCAGTCTTACTCCCGCAACCACCATAGGACACTAAAAATGATACAACTTTTAGTGTCCTACTTTTTTGTCTAAATCCTTGTAAATAAAGGCTTTTCAGCGTTTGTTGATGTTTTTATTTCGTCAGCAAACGCTGTTTTTATATTCGGTTTTACTACGAAAATGCCTAATTGTTGCACTCCGTGAAAATTTAACGCACTGCGTGAAAATATACCCCACTCCGTGAAAATGAATAACATCATAAATTGATGTACTTATTTTAGGACGCTTAATTTTTATTTGTTGATAATATAAATTTATAATGGTAAAATTCTATCATAGCTTATTTGTTGTTTTCTGTCGATGAATATGTTATGAATGAGACTTTTGAGAGATATCGCTCAAATCAAAATCGTAATACGAATTGAAATGAGCAAAAAATTTGAGAAACATTTCAAAAAAATAATAAATATCCACCCGCATAGCGGGTGGTTTTTCAGTTTCGGGCAAAGCCCTAATATTACTGGCGGCACACAAGTGTGCTGTTCATTGGCCTGCCAGCCATGCAACTGTTACTTACTACCCATAAATGGGTCCCGTGGGTCAAACATTGACAATTGATCGCTTTCTTTATCCCCCTATTTAACTGATTGGCTACATATTCTTTTATTGCCTTTGTGTTTTTCCCCACGGTATCAACGTAATATCCCTTGCACCAAAATTCGCGATTTCTGTATGCGAATTTCATATTTCCCCATTTTTGAAATATCATAAGCGCACTTTTTCCTTTCAGGTATCCCATGAATCCCGAAAAGCTCATTTTTGGCGGGATGCTTACCAGCATATGTATATGATCCGGACACACCTCTCCCTCTATGATTTCTACGCCTTTCCATTCACATAATTTTCTTAGGATTTCTCTTATCTCCAAACGCTTATCTTCATAGAATACTTTTCTTCTATACTTTGGTGCAAACACTATGTGATACTTGCAATTCCATTTTGTGTGTGCTAAACTATGTGTAATATTTTCTTTATCCATTTTTACCTCCGTTTTTGTATATTGTTTGGACTGGCAGGTCTTTCACATTATACTATTTTCGGAGGTGTTTTTAACTGTTTAACTTTTTTCTACCACGCGACTATCGCGTGGTTTTGTTTATACAATGAGGGTTTAAAGTAATAAAACTTTAAACCCTTTCCATAAATTGCTCCTAATCTATTTCAATCTTAAAACAAATAGGATTATAGCTTGTAAAATGTTCATTTGCTTTGATGACAAGCTCATTGTAATTTCTCTCAAAATCAAGCTTCTCTCCTGTTGACAAAAGCGTAATTTTTCTGATTATAAAATTGTGATGAATATGCTTTTTCAATGCCTTAATAACAGCATTTTCACCATTTGGACGCATTTGAAAAGCATATATTGAACCG